>ENA-OQKT01000017-OQKT01000017.1-human-gut-metagenome-genome-assembly--contig:-NODE-17-length-27838-cov-3.238714_pt1 | contig 27838 bp, 25 predicted proteins | sample MGYA00242650_ERZ504801 | MGnify/ENA primary metagenome ERZ504801 (study PRJEB26092, sample SAMD00036396) | human gut metagenome | host: Homo sapiens | study: EMG produced TPA metagenomics assembly of...
AAACGTTTGAATCGTTTTGCGGAAATGAAGGGACTTGAACCGATTTTTGACGGAGATGTGAGTAACAGGTATGAGGTTGCTGATTTCTGCTGTGAAACGGTAAAAGAATATTTTGATAACAGAACTTTATAATAGGCTGTAGCCTATATGATATGTAAAAAAATCCCCAGAACATAAGCTCTGGGGATTTTTTATTTATCTGCCCCATAATATCTGTCATCGCCGAAGCCAAGGATCAGCATGAAGATTGGCGGTAAGAAAATAAGGCCAATGGCGAATCCTGTGCCTCTGCCGAAGGCTCTTGCAAGCTTAACACTGTACATAATGCTGATTATGGCAAGTATGATTTTGATCAGTACGATGATCATGGAGATCATTAAACTGTCGTTTGTTTCAAGAGTTCCCTGTAAGCAGGAAGATACGATTCCAAGAACCAATGTCAGCCAGAAATATGCAGGTTGCCATGCGATTTTATAAGAAATATAATCGCCATATATTGGAATAATACTTTTCCATCCGGCCTCTCCTGCTTTGGTAAAGATTCTCCAGTTGGCAATGATCTGCAGAAGCCACCATGCGAATGCAATCATCAGATACATACCGCCCAAGAGCATCAGACTACTGATAGCTATAAGTCCCATTTGTGTATTCCCCCATTTCTTTTTGTGAGATATGATACATGTATCGTTGGTGTAGAAGCATAGTTGAGAACTATGTTTGTTCTCCTGAAGTATTTATGCTAAATCCATTAAAGCATATTCTCAGTAGTTCGTCAATTATCAAAGAAGATTGTAAATTTTATATTTGATATCTGACTGTAAAGACCAAAGCTAATGTTCGGCTATAAGTGGGAAAACTATTGTGGCTGTGGCATAAAACATATACTGCCAGTGAATGAAAAGCTGATGAGAGAAGGGTATAATGAGTGTAATAAAGGATGAGTGAATTATAACAATCCTCTAAATGAATTACTGAAGATTGTACATAAGCGAGGTGAAAACTATGGCAGCAATACTTATGAACTACAAAATACCGGGATATTATATATTTTTCATTTGTCTGGCAGTGATTTCCTGTTTTTCTAATCCTGGAATGGTTGTATTAGCGGGCTGTAGGGCCTGATAATATTGATCAGGCAGAGTAAAATTTTATCAATCAAGTGAGTCTCATGCTTTAATATTACAAATATTCGCCTGACTTATGAAAAGTGCCTGATGAGATGAAAATCTTCTCAGGGAGGGGTTGCGAGAACAGAGAAAAAGAATGGTTTTGGAAAAAATAATGACAAATTAAACAAAAGCCGTAAAGAGGAAGTTTCCAGCTCTGCGGCTTTTGTGGTATCATGAATTGAAAGACATCTCAACAACTTTTCCATTGGTTACCTTAATGCACAGACCTAATCCATTCATGCTTCTCATGGTAGACATGAAAGCGGATTTTGAGCAATATTGGTTGGGAGCTTCACCTCCGGAAAAATAGTATTTGGTCTTGGAAGTAAGTTTAAATGTATGTTTTCCGTATTTTATATATGCTTTTTTGTTTTGGCTGTTTAATACTCTGTTTTTGGAAGTATTAAATGACGCATACATTGTCAGAGTGTTCCCTTTACATATAGCCTTTCTTGTGCCTGACATATAGTATTTTGTGCCATTGGTTGTTATTGTTCCGCCTTTTTTTCCATTTATGCAGGTATTATAGTAGGTTGTACCTGACTTTCCGGTAGCTGCCTGCACATTTGAGAATTCCATGCAGCCGGTAACGAGGCAGATGGCAAGTATCAGTGTTAACATTTTCTGGAACTTCTTTGTCCATGTTTTCATATTGAAAACCTCCTTTCGTTTTCTGGATTTATTATAATAGCCTGGAAAAGCAAAGTCAATAGAGAAGCGTAATGGAATAGTTGTATTGACAATAGATATCTGTATGTAGTATAATCAGACGCAGATAAAAGAAAATTCTTCGGGGTTGTGGTGATCAGCATCAGCTGAGATTCCCTACCGGCGGTTATAGTCCGCGACCCGCTCAGGCGGCTGATCTGGTGGAATTCCAGGACCGACAGTATAGTCTGGATGAGAGAAGAACACGCGATATTTACCATACGTGCTCATTACCCCGGATATATAATCCGGGGTTTTTATATGTTGAAGCAAATCTTCATTATATAAAAAGCTTGTGGAATTTTCTTTTAACAGGATATGAGACAGATCCATAAAGAATAATTTCAAAGGAGAGAAACAGTATGAGTGAACAGGTATTAAGAAATGGAAATGTGATGGCAAGGAGTAAGACGAGAACCATCACACAGATAGCCATGCTTGGCGCTATCGCAGGAATTTTAATGAATCTGGAGTTTCCGCTTCCTTTCCTGGCACCGAGTTTTTATCAGCTGGACTTTTCAGAAATCCCGGTACTGGTTGGCTCATTCGCAATGGGACCGATCGCAGGTGTACTGATCGAGCTGGTAAAGATTCTTGTGCATCTGGTAACAAAGGGATCTATGACAGCAGGTGTAGGCGATGTGGCAAACTTCATCTTTGGATGTACATTTGCAGTTCCGGCAGGTCTGATCTACCGTTACAAATCTGTTAAGAGCAGAAAACATGCAGTGATCGGAATGGCAACTGGAACCGTACTTACAGCAGTAGTTGCATGCTTTATCAATGCATTCGTGTTACTTCCGGCATACGGAAAGGCTTTTGGAATGCCGGTAGAAGCATTTATCGAAATGGGAAGTGCAGTACACAGCTCTGTAAATAATCTTCTTACATTTGCAGCAATGATTATTTTCCCATTCAACATATTCAAATATGCTCTGACATCCCTGATCGTATTCCTGATCTATAAGAGAATCCGTGTAGTTCTTAAGGGAGATTGATCTTATATTTGACAGATACAGAGGAAACTGACATTCTCAATAAATAAAAAAGAAGAACGGCCGTATGATGAAAAGTCTGCGGCTGTTCTTTTTTTGATGCGCAAAAAATAATTACGGAAATTGTCAGACAGACTTAAAAAAGATACGATAATATGGTAAGATAAAAACAGACGATATAAACATCGGAATGTGAGGTTTATAAAATGAATGATACAGGAATCAGACCGGAAGTTATAGAAGAAATCCGAAACCTTGCGCAAAAATATGATATTGAAAAAGTAATTCTTTTTGGTTCGAGAGCAAGAGGGGATTTCAGAAGAACAAGTGATATAGATATTGCAGTCACAGGAGGAGATTTTGCAAGGTTTGCGTTAGATGTGGATGAAGAGACAAGTACTCTTCTGGAGTATGATATTGTAAATCTTGATCGTGACATGCAGGATGAATTAAGAGAATCTATAGAGAAGGAAGGGAGGATTTTGTATGAGAAAATATGAGAATTTCTGCAATGCACTGTCTAACATGAAAGATATTTATAATTATGAAGAACCATATGATAAATGTAGTGATTACCGGACTCGTAGGATTGTATGAAATTTGTTTTGAGCAGTCATGGAAAATGATGAAAGAAATACTGGAGATTCATGGATATGCAGAGGGAGCAACAGGTTCACCGAAAATCATTCTGAAGACTGCCTATAAAGCCGGGATGATAAGAGATGAGGAGCAGTGGCTTCGTGCATTGCAGGCAAGAAATAATGTTACACATTCTTACAATCAGAAAATTGCGTTAGGAATTATAGCTGATGCAAAAGAAGAGTTTTATCAGATGTTTTGCGAATTAAAAACAGAGATAGAAGAAAACTGGCTGTGATAATCAACAGAGGGATAGAAAGCGAAAGGAAGTATCCATTATGGGACAGATACACAATATTGAGAAACTGACAGACTGTAAATTTTTGAATTTGTATCATTTAAATGCAACAAGTGTTCACAACACTCCTGTGTCATATTTCGTGGCATCACGTGCGAAGAGTATTAACGAATTAAAGATAAAAACAGGTAAAAACACTCCGGATGGCGTGATCATTTACAGTCTTTATGGGGAAAAGAGAGACAGAGTTGTATTAGTACGTCAGTACAGATACGCAATCGGCGGATATATCTACGAATTCCCGGCAGGTCTGGTAGAACCGAATGAAGAATTTCATGAGGGTGCAGTAAGAGAGATGTACGAGGAAACAGGACTGAAATTCACACCTCTGAAAGTAGATCCTGCATTTGAGAAACCTTATTTCACAACGGTTGGCATGACAGATGAATCCTGCGCAACTGTTTATGGATATGCAGAAGGTGAAATCAGTAAAGATGCACAGGAAGACACAGAGGAAATTGAAGTTGTACTTGCTGACAGAGAAGAAGTAAAGAGGATTCTGCGTGAAGAAAATGTAGCGATCATGTGTGCATATCAGCTTATGCATTTTCTTCAGGATGAAGAACCTTTTGCATTTTTGAAGGAAGAACTTTAAACAAATCAGGCAAGTAGCGAAGCGGATGATTTTATCTGCTTGACTAAGGAGAATTAAGGGAGGATTAAGATAATGGCAAAATGGCAGAGAAGCTTCTTCCAGCCTGTGCTTCCGCTGGGAGAAGATGGACGGAGAGTTACAGGAAGTAAAGAACACATTGCACTTTCCAGAATGGCAGCAGGAGAGGGAATGGTTCTTCTGAAAAACGAGAAAAATACACTTCCGATCCGGAGAGGGACGAAAGTCGCACTTTTTGGTAAGGGTACTGTAGACTACGTAAAAGGCGGCGGAGGAAGTGGCGATGTAACTGTAGAATATATCCGTAATCTTTATGAGGGCATGAAGATTAAAGAGGATGAGGGAAAAGTAGAAGTTTTCGATAAACTTGCGAAATATTATGAAAAAGATATTCAGAAACAATACGCAGATGGTGCAGTACCAGGTATGACAGTTGAGCCGGAGCTCCCGGATGAACTTCTGAATGAAGCGCGAGAATATACAGATACTGCAATCATTACCATCTGTCGTTTCTCAGGCGAAGGATGGGACAGAAAATGTGAAGCTGCACAGGACGGATACGTTCTTGACGGAGAGGAAAAAAGAAACTCCGAGCTGTCAGCGAAGATTTTTGAAAACGGTGATTTCTGCCTGACAAATGCAGAGAATGACATGGTAGAGAAAGTAAAGAAAGCATTCCCACATGTAATCGTAGTGATGAATGTTGGCGGTATCGTGGACACGAAATGGTTCAGAGACTGCGATGAGATCCAGTCAGTACTGATGGCATGGCAGGGCGGTATGGAAGGTGGTCTTGCAACAGCAGATATACTTTGTGGTGATGTTAATCCATCCGGTAAATTATCCGATACTTATGCAAAAGATCTGGAAGATTATCCATCCACAGCAAACTTCCATGAGTCTGCATTCTATGTAGATTACACAGAAGATATTTATGTGGGATACCGTTACTTTGAAACAATTCCGGGTGCGGCGGAGAGAGTAAATTATCCGTTTGGGTTTGGACTTTCCTATACAGACTTCGACTGGAAGATGACTGGTGCTTCCGAAGAAAACGGTGTGATCACAGTTCTTACTGAAGTAACCAATACTGGAAAAACAGCAGGAAAAGAAGTTATCCAGCTCTATTACGGAGCACCGCAGGGTAAACTCGGAAAGCCTGCGAAAGTGCTGGGAGCATTCAAAAAGACCAGCATTCTTCAGCCGGGTGAACGACAGATTCTTACCCTGAAACTTCCTGTAAATCAGATGGCGTCTTACGATGATCTGGGCAAAGTATGCAAGTCTGCATATGTTCTGGAAGCAGGAGAATATGCAATCTATATTGGTACAAACGTAAGAGATGCAGCGAAGATTGACTTTACATATGTAGTAAAAGAAGATACAGTAACTGAGCAGTTAAGCCGGAAGGCAGCACCATATCATCTTCAGAAACGTATGCTTGCGGACGGTTCTTATGAGGAACTTCCACAGCGTGAATATGTGGAAGAAGAGGGACTTCCGAGACAGGATAAATATGCCATCGGTCTTCCATGCCCTGATACAAGAGGACAAAAAGGAATAGACTTTCTTGATTTTCTTGATTCCAAGGGAGTTCACTTCTCTGATGTAGCAGATGGTAAAATGACATTGGATGAGTTTATGGATATCCTGACATTGGATGACTGTATCAATCTCCTTGGCGGACAGCCAAACACAGGATGTGCCAATACATTTGGAATGGGAAATCTTCCGGAATACGGAGTCCCGAATGTGATGACTGCAGACGGACCAGCCGGACTTCGTATTCTTCCGAAATGCGGAGTGAACACAACTGCCTGGCCATGTGCCACACTTCTTGCCAGCACCTGGGATGAAGAACTGGTAGAGAAAGTTGGTAAAGCAGGAGCGGAAGAAGTAAAAGAAAATAATATCAGTATCTGGCTTACTCCTGCCTGCAACATTCACAGAAGCCCGCTCTGTGGCCGTAACTTTGAGTATTATTCTGAAGATCCGTACCTTGCAGGAAAGACAGGGGCAGCTATGGTAAGAGGCATCCAGTCTCAGCATATCGGAGCAAGTGTGAAGCATTTTGCAGCCAATAATAAGGAGACAAACCGTAAGGATTCTGATTCCAGAGTATCAGAGAGAGCACTTCGTGAGATTTATCTGAAACAGTTTGAAATCATTGTAAAAGAGGCTCATCCATATACAATTATGTCCTCCTATAACCTGATCAACGGCATCCACGCCTCAGAGAACAAAGAACTCCTGACAGGTATTCTCCGGGATGAATGGGGATTCGACGGACTGGTTACAACAGATTGGTGGACATTCGGAGAACACTACCGCGAGACAAAAGCAGGAAACGATATCAAGATGGCAGCAGGATATCCGGAACGTATAAAAGAAGCATATGAAAAAGGGCTTATTACTGAAGCAGAAATCCGTCTCAGCGCAAGAAGAATCCTGAATATGATTCTGAAAATTGACTGATGAGTATCAATAATATTTTAAACAGGAGCAAAAAAGATAATGGATGAGCGTAAACGAAGTTTACGAAAAGAAATAGTCAGGCTGGCACTTCCGATTGCACTTCAGCAGTTCATGACAGCCCTGGTTGGAGCATGTGATGCAATCATGCTGGGAAAGTTAAGTCAGGATGCCATGTCAGCCGTATCACTGGCTACACAGGTTACTTTTGTATTTAATCTGTTTATGTTTGCATTTATGGCAGGCGAGAATATGTTTGTGGCACAATATTATGGAAAAGGGGATTACACAGGTATTTCCCAGGTGTTCAGCCTTGTGACAAAGATTTGTGGATGTATTGCAGTAGTATTTCTGGCAGGAACCCTTTTCTTTCCGGAACAGCTCATGAGAATCCTGACAAATGAGGAAACTCTGATCGTTCTGGGAAGTGAGTATTTAAGAGTCATCGGCATTTCCTATGTGTTTTCGGGAATTGCACAGATTTTCCTGGCAATCATGAAGAACTGTGGTGCAGTAAATATGAGTACCCTGATCAATGGGGTTATGGTAATTCTCAATATCGCATTGAATGCTGTTTTCATTTTTGGCCTGTCCGGCTTCCCGAAGATGGGGATTAAAGGTGCTGCACTGGCAACCGTACTTGCAACAGTTGTGCAGTTCCTGTGGAGTGTCGGTTATGTATTGTGCAGGATCAGAGCTGTGAAATTCAGTCTCAGAAGCTGTGAGAAAAAGTTATTTGGCCGTTTCTGGCAGAAAACAGTTCCGTTACTGATCAATAATCTTGCATGGGGAATAGGTTTTTCCATGTATTCTGTGATTATGGGACATCTGGGAACGGATGCAGTTGCCGCCAATGGAATAGCAAATATTTCAAAAAATCTTGTTGTATGCTTCTGCCTCGGACTTGGAAATGCAGGCAGTATCATAGTGGGAAACCGTCTTGGTGCAGACCGTCTGCAGGAAGCAAAAGAGGTAGGTGAGACACTTACCAAAACTGCGATTATTGCAGGAATTGTATCAGGCCTTGTCCTGATCGCCTTATCCCCATTTATCACAAAAATGGTAGATCTCACCCCGACAGCCCGCGGATATCTGCAAAAAAATGCTGCTGATCTCTTCCTATTACATCGCAGGAAAATCAGTAAACTGTATGACAATAGGCGGAATCTTCGCAGCAGGCGGAGACTCCAAATTTGGAATGCTGTGTGATTCTGTAACTCTGTGGTGTATCATTGTTCCTCTGGGATGCATCTGCGCATTTATCCTGAAACTGCCGGTTATGGTTGTCTACTTTGTACTCAATCTGGACGAGATCATTAAACTGCCGGTGGTCTATAAACATTATAAGAAATATAAATGGATTAAGAATCTTACATAATTTTACACGCTTCACAGGCACATATACCGGATATCCGGGACTATGTGCCTGTTTTTTCTTAATGATATTTATGCATCCGTACATAATAGCTGATGCATAAGATCACAGTGGCTCCGCTCCATGCTGCAATCTCTGCAAAGAAAATACCGTCCTGTCCGATAAAATGGGGAAGAATCAGTGCAGCACTGATACGCATGACAAATTCAGCCATACCACTTACCATAGGCATTAAGGTATCTCCCAGCCCCTGAAGTGCAGATCTGTACACGTACAGAAAGTACAAAACCCAGAGCATGGCAGCCATAATAGAAAGGTATTTAAAAGCAATTGCCAGTACCTGCTGTGTCTGCTGCGGTTCACCTGAGATGAAAAGTGAGAGAATATTTTTTCCAAATAAAAACATGGCGGCAGAAATAATCAGTGAGGTAAGCAGGGAAAGCAGCATACTGCTGCGGACACCTTTTCTGATCCTGTCAATCTTTCCGGCTCCCAGATTCTGACCCACATAGGTAACGATGGCATATCCATAGGAAATAGCTGCCATTTCCAGCAGACCATAAAGCTTGTTTGTAGCTGTAAATCCTGCTACAAAAAGGAAACCGTAGCCATTGATCACATACTGGACTACCAGACCGCCCACACCGATGATGATATTCTGAAATACAACAGGAATACCAAGCTTCATCAGGCGGGCATTCATGCCGGAGGCAGGCATAAAATCTGCTCTGGTCAGATGAACGATATCAATTCTGCGTAAAATCAGGAAACAGTAAACAGCGGAGAAGCTCTGTGCGATCACAGTTGCGATTGCTGCTCCTGCCACACCCCATCCGAAGCCTGCCACAAAAAGGATGTCCAGTGAGACATTCAGCACAGATGCGATGATCATTGCGGTCAGCGGTGTTTTACTGTTTCCCATAGCCCTTAGGGCAGAGGCAAACATATTATAGGCTGCTGTGGCGGGGATTCCACAGAAAATGATGCGCAGATATAACAGAGACATTCCGATAATATTGGAAGGTGTATGCAGCCCTGTTAATACCAGTGCAGCAAATGACTGGCTGAGAATTAATACTCCGACTGCGATGAATGCGGTCAGCCGGTAACTATGTGCCAGAGACTTACGCAGATTTTCGAAATCCTTTGCCCCATAATACTGGGAGAGCTGGATGGAAAATCCCTGAGTGAGTCCTGTGGATATTCCTGTGACAACCCACATCAGAAAGTCAACAGCACCCAGTGCGGCAAGAGCCTCCACACCTGCAACCTGGCCAACAACCATGGTATCCACCATTGTATAAAGCTGCTGACAGATATTTCCCAGCATCAGGGGAATTGCAAAAAGAATGATCAACCGTCCCGGTGAACCGGAGGTCATATCCTGAATCTTGGTTTTCATTAGTATAAAAGTTCCTTTCCGGAGCATATTTGAAAAAGTTTAGAAATGATTATTCGAATATGCCCTGATATTTACATTAATAATTTGTAACTATTCAGTAGTCTGCTATCCCGCGAGGTGTTTTGGCACGTAAGTACCAAAATCCCGAGACATACAAGCCAAAATGCCATCACCGCAGGTGATTTTTAATGCATTTTGGCTCGTAACTGTGAAGGTACTGAACAGTTACGATAATTTTATATCATTAACGTGAAAAATGAAATATAATATTTCATCCGAATGATATAAATTTATCTGTTATTGTAGATATATTAACTGAATCAGCTGAATAAGTTAAGTCTCCTGCCTCAATTGCAAAAAGCAACATACTCTGCAGAGACAATGGCTATTTACAAATATGACAATAACAGGTATTATTCTTTTATAAATACATTAATAAAAGAAGGTAGAAACAGAATGAGCGGACTGGAAAAGAAATTTGCTACGAAATCAAAAATCGTAAATTATATTATAAATAGAGAATCCACATCAAAAGTGGAAATATCCAAAGAACTGAATCTGAGTATGCCAACAGTTCTGTCTAATGTAAAAGATTTATTGGAAAAAGGTATCATAATAGAAACTGGAGAATATGAATCCACAGGAGGAAGAAAGGCTAAAAGTATTGGAATCAATCCATCCTATCGTTATGCAATGGGAATTGTGATCACTGCAAATCATCTGGGAATGGTGCTGGTAAATCTGAAGTATGAGATTGTGAAATCAGAGCGGATCCGTCTGAAATTTGTATCTGATATGTCATACTGCAGTCAGGTGGCAGATTTTGTCGGCGAAATTTCTGGATCATATGAATGATGCAGAACAGAAAGAAAAGCTTCTGGGTGTTGGAATCTCTATTCCGGGAATCATTAATCAGGAGCAGAAACTGGTGATAAAATCCCACGCACTGAAACTTGAAAACTATAGTCTCAGTTTCCTGGAACAGGCATTTTCTTTCCCGGTTTATTTTTCAAATGATGCCGATGCAGCAATGATGGCGGAAGATATGAACACCTATCAGAATGCAATTTATCTTTCGTTGAATCAGACTCTTGGCGGTGCATTCTGCATAGGGGGAAAATTGTTTTCCGGAGAAAATCAGAAGGCCGGAGAATTTGGACATATGATACTTGTACCTCAGGGCCGCAAGTGTTATTGTGGAAAATCAGGTTGTGCAGATGCTTATTGCGCTGCAGGCGCACTTGTTGGTGAGTCAAAGGATTCTGTGGAACAGTTTATGCAGCTGCTTCAAAACAATGATGAAAAGGCAGAGAAAAAATGGGAAGAGTATCTTGATTATCTTGCAGTTCTGATTTCAAATCTGCGCATGGCATATGATATGGATATCATTCTTGGAGGTGAAATGGGTGGATATCTCTCAGATTATATGATACCTCTTGGGGAAAAAGTAATGAAGTATAATGGATTTGATCATGATCTGAGATATCTGAAAAACTGTTCTTATAAGAAAGAAGCCTCAGCTGTAGGTGCAGCAAAGCATTTCCTGCAGGATTTTATCGGAAAGATATAGACGATGGCATTCTTGAATGATCTGCTGATATACCATAGTAAACAAATAGCTGAATATAAAAAATACCCTGATTACAACAAAGAAATGTTGTGATCAGGGTATTTTGTTGTTGTGCGGGAATTGCTATAGGAGGAGTGTTATAGTAACATCTGCATAAAAATAAAATCTATACTTTGTGCAATTGGTAGAAATGAGAAATATTTTTAAATGTTTATTGACAAATTTAGAGATTTGAATAATAATGTAATTACTTTAATAAAACATTTAATAAAAGATAATAAATAACTAGAGGTTCAAAGTATATTCAACAAACAAGGAGGAAAATATTATGTTACAGCAGGTTATGACAAATCCAGGAGAAATCATTTTCAGAGAGGTTCCCGTACCAGAGATTAAAGACAACCAGGTTTTGGTTAAGATTATGAATATTGGTATCTGTGGTTCTGATATCCATGTATATCACGGAAAACATCCTTTTACAAAATATCCGGTAACCCAGGGACATGAAGTATCAGGAGAAGTGGTAAAAACAGGTGATGCAGTAACAGAATTTCATGTGGGACAGAAAGTAACAATTGAGCCACAGGTATATTGTGGACATTGTTATCCATGCCGTCACGGAAAATACAATCTCTGCGAAGAGCTGAAAGTAATGGGATTCCAGACAACAGGAACTGCATCCGAATATTTTGCAGTTGATGCATCAAAAGTAACACCGATACCGGAAGATATGTCTTATGAAGAGGGCGCAATGATTGAGCCTCTGGCAGTAGCTGTTCATGGTGTTAAACAGATGGGCGATGTAACAGGAATGAATATTGTGGTGATAGGAGCCGGTCCGATCGGAAATCTGGTAGCGCAGTCTGCAAAAGGGATGGGAGCAGCTAAAGTTATGATCACAGATGTCAGTGATCTCCGTCTGGAAAAAGCAAAAGAGTGTGGAATTGACGTATGTGTCAACACAAGAAATAAAAATTTCGGGGAAGCAATGGTAGAAGCCTTTGGACCGGATAAGGCAGATGTTATCTATGATTGTGCAGGAAATAACATTACAATGGGACAGGCGATCAAATATGCAAGAAAAGGAAGCGTGATTGTGCTGGTTGCAGTTTTTGCAGGAATGGCTGAGATCGATTTGGCAGTTGCAAATGATCATGAGCTTGATATCAAGAGCACAATGATGTACAGACATGATGATTATGTAGACGGAATCAGACTGGTGAATGAAGGAAAAGTGCATTTAAGACCGCTGATCTCTAAGACGTTTGCATTTAAAGATTATCTGAAAGCATACCAGTACATTGACGATAACCGTGAGACTACAATGAAAGTGATTATCAATGTGCAGGAAAAATAAAATACCCTGCTGATCATAAGCATTATGTAAGACAAAGATATAATAAAAAAGACTGCTGTAGAGAAGACATGAGTAAACGGAAAGACGGAGGATGGCAGCAGGCAGGAGGAATTATGGAGAGTAAAAACGAAAATGTAAAAGTTCCGTTGATCAGTAAAATCGCATATGGATTTGGCGATGTAGGATGTAATTTCAGCTGGATGTTCGTCAGTAATTTTCTCATGATTTTTTACACAGACGTATTTGGAATCAGTATGGCAGCAGTCTCTGCCCTGATGCTGTTTTCAAGATTTTGGGATGCAATCAATGATCCGATCGTGGGCGGACTGACAGATAAAACCAAAACGAAATGGGGACGTTATCGTCCATGGCTTCTCATTGCAGCTCCGATCACGGCCGTGCTTCTGATTATGACATTTTGGGCACATCCGGACTGGTCGGACAGATCAAAGGTTATCTATATGGTAATTACATACTGTCTGCTGGTACTTGGATATACCTGTGTAAATATCCCGTATGGCACCCTTTGTGGAGCAATGACACAGGATATCGATGAACGTGCAAAGATTAATACATCACGTTCAGTATCTGCAATGGTTGCAATTGGAATTATCAATATCATTACAGTTCCACTGATTGGAAAACTTGGCAGTCAAAGTGCCAAAACCGGATACTTACTGGTAGCAATCATATACGGATGTATTTTTGCAGCCTGTCATTTCTTCTGTTTCGCAAAAACAAAAGAGCAGGTGATTATGCCGGAAAAAGAAAAAATATCCATAAAAGTGCAGTTAAGAGCAGTGATGCAGAACCGCCCATATATTCTGGCATTAATCGGACAGGTGTTATTCGGATTTACACTTTATGGAAGAAATGCAGATGTTTTATACTATTTCACTTATGTAGAGGGAAATGCATCCTACTATACTACATATTCCATGTGCATTATCATTCCATCCATTATCGGTGCTGCATGTTTCCAGCCTGTATTCCGCAAACTGAACAATAAAGGAAGAACTGCATCCATTTTTTGCTCTCCTCACTGGAATTTCCATGCTCTGTATGTTTTTCTTTAATGTAAAAGAAACACCGGCAGCGTTCTATACACTTGCAGGAATTACACAGTTCTTTTTCTCTGGATTTAACACTGCAATTTATGCGATCATTCCTGACTGCGTAGAATACGGAGAGTGGAAAACAGGATTAAGAAATGATGGTTTTCAATATGCATTTGTGTCACTGGGAAATAAAATTGGCATGGCAATAGGAACTGCGCTTCTTGCAGCACTTCTTGGAAAATATGGATATGTGGCAAATCAGGTACAGAATCCGGCTGTCCTCAGTATTATGCGACATTCCTTTACTACAATTCCGGGAATTTTATGGATAGTGACAGCAATTGTACTGTTTTTCTATCGCCTGAATAAAAAACGTTACAATGAAATTGTGGAAGATCTGAAAAAAAAACGGGTAAAATAAAGAGTGTCGTGAAGTGAATTGCGAATATCAACAGAGTCTCCTTGAGCAGCATTAAAAAACCTGCTTAAGGAGATTTTTATGTCTGGAGTTTTTGTGGTTGCATTTTTGTTTTATATGGGTATAATGGTGAGATAAGTCTGCAGATGAAAGGAAGACAATGCTGACAATATAACGAAGGAGCGAAGTATTATGCTGAAAAGATTCACCAGATATGTAACCCAGAGTGTTGCCGGAATGATCGGGATTTCAGTTTATGTTCTGGCAGATACTTTCTTTATATCTGTATATTCCGGTGCTGACGGACTGGCAGTTCTCAATTTGATCCTGCCGGTTTATGGACTGATCTATGCGATTGGGGCTATGATCGGGATTGGTTCCGCTACCAGGTATGCCATAAGCAGGGCAAAAGGAAAAATACAGAACATTATTTCGTACAGTCAGTAACCTGGAGCATACTGGCTGCAGTTCCATTTATGCTGATCGGAATCTTTATTCCGGACAAAGCATTGGCTTTGTTGGGTGCAGATGCCGGACTGATCGGACTTGGACGAAACTATGTGAGAATTATTCTGATCGCAACACCATTCTTCATGTCAAATTATACATTTACTGCATTTGCCAGAAACGATGGAGCGCCTTCTATTGCAATGATCGGTTCCATCAGTGGAAGTATCTTTAACATTATATTTGATTATATATTCATGTTCCCGGTTGGTCTGGGATTTTCCGGAGCCGGACTGGCTACTGCAATCTGTCCGATCGTAACAATGAGCGTCTGTACCATACACTACAGAAGCAGCAGAAACCATGTAGGATTCTATTGGAAAAAACCGTCATTCAGACATCTGATTTCCTGCTGTCAGCTAGGAGTTTCCGCATTCGTCGGTGAACTGTCTTCCGGTGTGATCGCCATTGTATTTAACTTTCTGATCCTGGGAATCGCGGGAAATATGGGGGTAGCAGCCTATGGAGTTGTGGCAAACCTTTCTATCGTGGCATTTGCAATTTTTAACGGTCTGGCCCAGGGAGCACAGCCCCTGATCAGTGAAAGCTACGGAAAAGGCCAGACCACTCAGGTAAGAAAACTTCTGAAATGGAGCCTGCTCGTATGTCTTGCTGTAGAAGCACTGATCCAATTGATCATCTGGACTTCAACCGACACGCTGATCAGCATTTTCAACAGTGAAAACAATGTTCAGTTATTGAATTATGCACATACAGGACTGCGTCTGTATTTCCTTGGATTTATAGTGGCAGGAATCAATATTGTACTGGTGGCATATTTCTCAGCAGTAGATGAACCGAAAATCGCAATTGTCGGTTCATTACTGAGAGGAATTGTTGCTATTGTTATCTGCGCAGTTATACTTGCGAAATTATTTGGATTAAATGGAATCTGGATCTCTCTTCTTGCAGCGGAGACGGTTACGTTTCTGACGATTCTGTTTCTGGCATATAAAGACAGAAGAAAAAGGATGGCAGTTGTCTGAACTTATAACAAGTAAAGCAGAGAGCGGGATTTGGTTAAAATTTAGGAATTGTCCGGATAAAATCAGGCTGTTCAATATCAAGTAGTCTGATTTTCCGCTCAATCCCTCCGGCATAACCGGTAAGACTTCCATCTGAACCAATAACTCTGTGGCAGGGGACGATCACAGAAACCCGGTTATGTCCAATTGCACCGCCAACTGCCTGGGCAGACATGGTTTTCAGTCCACGTTTATCAGCTATTTTGCGGGCAATCTCGCCGTAAGTAACTGTCTGACCATAAGGAATCTCCAGTAAAATATCCCACACTTCTCTCTGAAAATCTGTTCCGATCAGATGAAGCTTCGGCAGGAAATCTGGCTTTTGCCCGCTGAAATAAATATCCAGCCAGCGCAGAGCATCTTTTAAAATATGGTTTTCCTTTTCTTCAAAAATATAATTCATATGTCCTGGAAATTCTCCAAAATACTTCTGTCCCTCAAACCAGACTCCTATAAGCCCTATATCATCAGCAGCCAGCAGTATTCTTCCAAGTGGAGACAGATAATAAGTTCTGTAAATCATAATATTTCACCCTCAACAGAAAAATAAATGACAGTAAAGAGTACTTAGCCTTTTATGGAATTGCTATAATTACAATTCATTATAAAATTTTCTTATATGAAAAGCAATATAATCTCAGTTTGTCTATCTTGGCATTGCCATAAATCAGGGAAGTCATCTGCTTCGAGTGAGAAAGGAATTCTTGTGTAAACCTCAAATCTGATGTAAGATAAGATTACTCAGTTTGGAGGTTTTATTTTTATTGTTTAACGAAATAAAAGAATTTCGCTGCGCCGGAACTGGATGTATATGCCAGAACATCAGAAGTGCAGCTTTTACGATACTATGAACCGGAACCGGGAATTTTCATTGCGGAAAGTCCGAAAGTAATTGAACGAGCCCTGAATGCAGGATATCAGCCAATCTCTTTTCTGGTGGAGCATAAAAGATCTGGAAGGAGAGGCACAGGAAATCCTGAAACAATATCCGGATGTGCCGGTCTATACTGCAGAATATGAACTGTTGGCAAGCTGACCGGATTTGCTCTTACTCGAGGAATGCTCTGCGCAATGCGCAGAAATCCACTGCCATCTGTAGAGGAAATCTGCAGAAATGCCAGCCGCATAGCAGTTCTTGAAAATGTTGTAAATCCTACAAATATCGGAGCTATTTTCCGCTCAGCAGCAGCACTCCATATGGATGCAGTACTTCTGACCGGCGGATGCAGCGATCCGCTTTACCGACGGGCAGCCAGAGTAAGCATGGGAACCGTATTCCAGATTCCTTGGACATATTTTGATAAAAAAACTGTATGGCCACAGGATGGAATGCAGACTCTGCAAAATCTGGGATTCAAAACAGCGGCAATGGCTCTGCGTGATGATTCTGTAGGAATTGATGACAAAGCACTCCGGTCAGAAGAAAAACTGGCAGTCATTCTCGGAACGGAAGGTGACGGCCTTGCATCACAGACCATCGCAGACTGCGATTATACAGTAAAGATACCAATGTCCCACGGAGTAGATTCATTGAATGTGGCAGCAGCAAGTGCAGTGGCATTCTGGGAGCTAGGACACAGAGAGTGAAACTATTAAGAATGATAAAATAGAAAAAAAAGGCGTGATAATCAATGAAAACAGATCCTTTCAGAGAATATCTTATACAGGCAGAGCCAGGCAGGCGTGAAAAGGGATATGCATGGAATACTGCCATTGGTTTACAGGCTGTTGATGGATTAAAGCCGTCGCAGTATCTGGTTGATACAGCTGTTCAGAATATTGAGGGAAAAATTACGATAGAAGAAGCTCAATATCTGGTAGATTCTTATTATGAGGAAAGACGAGAAAAGCCAAAGCCAGGAGACAGAACTGAAGAAGCGGATAAAGTTTCAGCCAGAATTGCAGCACTATTATCAGAAAATGCATTTAGTTTTACGCCTACAGAATATCTGGCAATTCATAAGAAACTATTTACAGGAATTTATTCGCATGCCGGAAAAATCAGGGATTATAACATTACAAAAAAAGAATGGGTATTAGATGGAGCTTCCGTTCTTTATGGAAGTGCATCAGAACTTAGAGAGACATTAGAATATGATTTTACGCAGGAAAAAAAGTACAGCTATAAGGGTTTATCTATAGAAGAAATGATACATCATCTGGCAGTTTTTGTGGCAAATCTGTGGCAGATACATGTGTTTGGCGAAGGAAATACCAGAACTACGGCAGTTTTTTTTTATTAAATATCTCAGAACACTGGGATTTGATGCCACAAATGATATATTCGCAGAGAATGCCTGGTATTTTCGAAATGCTCTGGTTCGTGCAAACTATAATGACTTAAAGAATGGAATCCATGAGACAACTGAATATCTGGAAGTATTTTTGCGAAATTTATTGCTGAATGAAAAAAATCCTCTTCATAATCGCATGATGCACATTAATAAAGAATTTATAAATCTTCTAAATGAGAGTCTGAAAACAGAAGAAGTGAACATTGAAACGAGCAAAGTGAATATTAAGAGGGAAAAAGCGAATATTGTAACAGAAAAAGTGAATATTGACGTGCATGACAAGTATTCAGATGAAATTCATGGTTTCCTGGAAAAAACAATAAACCATATTCAGAAAATGTATGATGCGTTAAGTGATAAAGTGGCATTTGGAAGAGAAGATGTACAACATGCTACTGGTCTGAAGCCTACACGCGCTTCTATGCTTATTAAAGAATTAGTTAAAAGGAAAATACTGGAGCCGGTTTCGGGATATGGAAAAGGAAAGTACAAATTTACAGGAATATCAGTTGAAAGACAGTACGGTAGTTGGACGGAACTTTTATAGTTACGGTAAATTAAAATATCTGTCAGGAAAGCAGGTGTGTGAAATGGGTGTGTATTTAAATCCCGGCAATGATAAATTTTATAAAGCAATCAATTCTGAGATTTATGTGGACAAAACAGAACTGATACAATATACCAATCGTGTTTTTAACACCATGCAGCAAAATGTCTGTGTAAGCAGACCAAGACGTTTCGGAAAGTCTATGACTGCAAATATGCTGGCTGCATATTACAGCAGAGGATGTCAGTCTGAAAAATTATTTGACGGACTTAAGATAAAAGAAGATTCATCTTTTTCAAAATATCTGAACAAATATAATGTTTTCTTTATAAATATGCAGGAATTCCTAAGCCGCAGTAAGACAGTAGAGAAAATGGTCCTGCGATTAAACCGGATTCTGATGCGTGACCTGAAACAGGAATATCCTGATGTGGACTGTTTTGATGAAGAAGATCTTGCTGAAAGTATGCAGGATGTATATCAGCAGACAGGATGTCCGTTTGTGATTATTATAGATGAGTGGGATTGTATTTTCAGAGAATACAAGTCAGATAAAGAAGCACAGGAGCAGTATCTTGATTTTCTACGGGATTTTCTTAAGGATAAATCTTATATTCATCTTGCTTATATGACAGGAATCCTGCCGGTAAAGAAATATGGAACACATTCTGCCCTGAATATGTTTGATGAATTTTCTATGATTTATGCAGGACCTCTGGCGAAGTTTGTGGGTTTTACAGAGACAGAAGTCAGAGAATTATGTGAGAAATATCATATGGATATGAGGGAAATCAGAGAATGGTATGACGGGTACAGGTTTGAAAACTGTGAGCCGGTTTATAATCCAAGGTCTGTGGTAAACGGCATGCTCTTTGGTTCTATCAGAAACTACTGGAATATGACAGAATCTTTTGAAGCACTGCAGACTTATATAGATATGAATTTTGAGGGGTTAAAGGATGATATTCTCAGTATGCTGGCAGGAGAGCATATTCCTGTTAATACCGGAAGTTTTACAAATGATATGACGACATTCCGGGATGAGAATGATGTTTTGACCTTATTGATTCATCTGGGATATCTGGCATATGATTCTACAGAACATTGTGTGTATATTCCTAATAATGAAATCCGGAATGAGTATGCAAATGCTGTTTCTGTATCAGACTGGGGTGAAGTGTCAAAAGCTTTAAAAAATTCGGCAGATGTCCTGAATGCAATCTGGAATCAGAATGAGCAGATGGTTGCACAGGGAATGCAAAGAGCACACTTTGAGACCTCGCATCTTCAGTATAATGATGAAAATGCATTAAGTTATACTATTTCACTGGCTCTGTATGCGGCTAGAAACTATTATAGCGTATATCGTGAACTGCCAACAGGAAAGGGATTTGCGGATATGGTCTTTATTCCGAGAAAAAAATTTCCTGATAAACCTGCTCTGGTAGTGGAATTAAAATGGGATAAAAGTGCCAAAGGAGCTATTTCTCAGATTAAACAGAAGCAATATTGTAAAAGTCTGGAGAAATATGCAGGAAATATTCTTTTGGCAGGGATTAACTATTCCAAAAAGGATAAAGAGCATCAGTGCATCATTGAGAAGATAGTGAAATAATAACATTATATATGATTTGCTGTAAATAGATGAAAAATATCAGAGAGTGTGTAGATTGGAAAATTTCTACACACTCTCTGATGTATTTATGATATAAAGTTAAATGATATAGGTTATTCGAAACGAGGAATTGTAATAACTTCTCCGTCTTTCATAGCAGATTCATGTGCACAGATTCCTGTACCTGTCCAGTAAGCACCCATGATGTCGTCAATAGCAGGTTTACGTTCTTCCAGAATGGAACGAATGAATTCATGTACAAGGTGTGGATGGGAACCACCGTGACCCCCACCCTGGGTAAAGGAGAGATGGGTGTTCTCATTGTTATATACTGTGTTGGTGGTGAAGGATGCGATTTCCTTCGGAAGAAGGTGTGCATAATCCGGGATCTGGATTCTTTTTTCCACAATCTCTGATCCACGACTGGATTTTTCGCTGTCTTCATCCAGAATGTCCACTTTCTCCAGTTCTCCTGTACGGGTAAAGAGAACAGGATCTTCATCAGCAAGCTGCTGCCATTCGAAGCTCTCGTTTTCACCGTATACTCGGAAGCATTCGGAATAGCTTCTGGCTACACCGTAGAGGAAACGTTCCATTTCAATAGTTACATCGCTATCCTGAAGAGAAATAAATGCGGATTCGAATGCAAACGGGCAGCCGTATTTGTCAGCCAGTTCTTTGCGGATTTTTCCGGAACCTCTTGCGTAAACCTTGTCTGGAAGATGGCCTGCGAGCATCAGACAAGGAGCAACTGCATGTGTCGGATGCATCAGTGGCGGGAAGCCTTCCCAGTATTCCGGCCATCCTTCCATATCCTGGTAATGTGCACAGGTCATGTACTGGAGGCGTCCAAGTTCGCCCTTCTTATAAAGCTCCTGGATATAGAGGAACTCTCTCTGGAAAATCGTTGTTTCCATAAACATATAATTTTTGCCGGAGGCCTTGCGGGCTGCAATGATGTCATTTAATTCCTGGATGCTCATTCCCATAGGAATTGTACAGCCACAATGTTTACCTGCATTTAAGACGCGTACAGAAAACGGAGCATGTGTTGCTGGCGGTGTTACAAGATGAACTGCATCAATTTCAGGAATATCCAGTACATCCTGCAGATCTGTGAAACAGCGTTCATCAGGAATGCTGTATCGTTCTTTTGCAATATTCAGAAGTTTCTCATTTTTATCTACGATATACACCTTATCAATATCAGGATGTTTACAGTAGATAGCAACGAATTCAAGCCCGAAGCTTAAGCCTACTAAAGCAACATTCAGTTTTTTCATGATGGAAAACCCTCCTTAAAAATAGTAGAAAAAATAGTAAAAAGTTAGTTAGGAATAAAATCCACAGGATGTCAGGAATCCTGCATCTGTCTTTTATGCTTGTGATTATACGTGATGAGAAGAGAAATGAGAATAAAGATAATTTAGATGTTTGACCCCAAAAAGATAAAAATAATACCAGTTCCGGAAAGCTCTACTTTTTTTAGAAAAGATGGAAAAAAGAAAGAATAATATCGTTATTCAAAAATCAGGGATTTCATGTTTTAATAAGTGCATAGCAGAACAATCGATTGGAAAGCAGATCAGTAACATAGAGATTAAGAGAGAAGATGAGAAGGAGGAACTATATAATGAAGAAAAGAGCATTAGCTGTTATGTTGGCAGGGGCTTTGACTTTGGGCGCACAGACAGGTGTGTGGGCTGCATCCGATACTTCAGATCAGAAAGAAGGAGAACTGACACTTCTGATGTTAAATAACTGGATCGATGAGACAGAAGCAAAAGGGAAAGAGCTTGCGAAAGTGATCAAACAATATGAAGAAGAGAATCCAGGGGTGGAGATCACATTGCAGGGAGTTTCCCAGCAGGATATTAAGGAATCTTTCCAGACAGCAGCTCTGGCAGGAGGCGGAGCAGACATTGTAGTGATGGACAATTCCGGACATGCCATTGACCTTGCAGCAATGGGACTTCTGTATCCACTGGAAGATATTACCACAGCCGATGAGCTTACTGCGCAGTATCAGGAAGGACCACTCAATTCCGGCAAATTTGAGGGTAAATATTATTCCGTGCCATGGTATATGGACTGTACGGGTCTCTATTATAATAAAGAACGTCTGGAGGAACTGGGAATCGATGTTCCTACAACATGGGAAGAACTTTCTGATGCAGTAGATAAAGCAAAAGAAGCCGGATATGGCGGTATTATTACTTATCAGAGTGCATATGCTTTTTATTCATTTTTCTATCAGAATGAATGCCCAGTCATTGATACAAGTGGAGATATCCCGCAGGTAGTGATCGACAATGAGGAGGGAAAAGAGGCATGGAATTATATTTGTGATCTGATCTCCAAAGGCGGTTTGGTAGAGTCTTTTAAAGAAGCAACTACATGGGACAAAGTATATGAAAGTTTTGCAAATGGAGAAGCAACCTTCCTGTTGGGCGGAGACTGGTGCTCCAGCGAAGTAGAAAATATTAATCCGGATTTGGATTACGGCATTGCTCCGATGGTAAAAGGAAAAACAGAAGCAACTGTACTGGGAGGATGGACCTGGAATATTAATACCAACTGCAAAGATCCGGAACTTGCTTATGACCTGATTCAGTATCTGAATTCAGAAAAAGGAGATTCTCTTCTTGGCGTAGAAGGAAAGATTTCAGCACGTAAAGACTTCGACTATGACAAAGCACTGGAAGGAAATGACAAACTGAAAGTCTTTACAGAAGAATTTCCGTATACAGAAGCAAGACCTGCTGTTATCAATGAGAAATCCATCGATGAACTGATCACCAATGCCATCCTGGAAGTAGACTACGGACTGTCATCAGCTGAAGATGCGCTGACTTCTCTTACCCAGAAGCTCAATGAAAACATTGCATCTAATTATCAGTAAAAATATCCGGGAAACAAACATGAAATAATAACAGAGGCGCTGGCGTGAAATGGCGGCAGCGCTTCTTCATTGAGAAGGGAGGAAGATCATGTCCAAAATACGTAGAAAAGAAGGCCTGGAACTGAAAAAAAATCTTCCAGGATATCTTTTGATGGCACCAGCAGTAATTGCGGTACTGGCACTTTCTGTGTATCCTCTTTTCAGAGGTATTTATCTGAGTTTCTTAAATTATAACCTTGTACGCTCAAATGATCCTACATTTAATACCTTTGCAGGTTTACAGAATTATATTGATATTTTTAAAGACAAAGTGTTCCTACAGTCTATTGGAAATACAGTGAAGTGGACGGTGGTGAATCTTGTGGTACAGCTTGTGGCAGCCATGCTTCTTGCACTTGCACTGAACCAGAAACTGAAAGGAAGATCTGTATATAGAACGCTGATTCTGGTTCCATGGGCAGTTCCCCATGCCATAGCAGCTATGACCTTTACTTTTTTATTCAATGCAAATGTAGGTATCATTAATATACTGGCAGTGAAGCTGGGAATGATTACAGAATCTGTATCCTGGCTTGGAAATGTGGGATCAGCGTTCTGGTGTGTGGTTCTGGTAGCAATATGGAAGGGAATTCCTTTTCAGATGATCTTTATTCTGGCAGCACTGCAGGGAATTTCCGGGGATGTGTATGAGAGTGCGGAAATAGATGGTGCCAGTCGTTGGCAGTGTTTTTGGAAAATCACACTTCCGATTATCAAAGAGCCTCTGGCTATTTCAACCATTCTGAATCTGATCGGTATTGTGTCCTGTTTTAACACCATCTGGCTGATGACCAAAGGTGGCCCGCTGTACAGCACAGAGATTATTTATACCTATGCATACAGAAGAGCATTTATTGACCATAATTTTGGAACTGCAGCAGCTGCATCCGTGGTATTGTTTATATTTATGGCTGTTTTCTCTGGAGTTTACCTGAAGATGGTAAGTGAGAAAGAATAGGGAGGAGGAAACTATATGCATACAAAACAACGAAATGAAGCTATAAGGCATGTGGTAGCCTATATATTCACAATAGTCATGGTTTTTCTTGCAGTGACCCCGTTTATCTATGTGGTATTGACTGCCCTGAAAACAAAGGAACAGATATATGATCTATCTCAGATCATACCGACTCATATCACATTTGACAATTTCAGACAGGTACTGTTTCAGTCGAATTTCGTAAGATATTTTATGAACAGTATTTTCATTACACTGGTCACAACACTGATTTGTATGATATTATCAGTAATGGCAGCATATGGACTTACCAGATATAGAATCGTAGGTGCCGGGAAAATTAAGATGGCGGTTCTTATGACAAGAATGTTTCCGGGAATCCTGTTGTGTATTCCTTACTATATTATTATGAAACAGTTGAACCTGATTGACAGTTATATAGGACTGATTCTGATGTACTGCTCTTTTACCCTGCCTTTTGCCATATGGAATACCTGTGCATTTTTTATTTCCATCCCATGGGAGTTGGAGGAAGCTGCCAGGATTGATGGCTGTAGCAGGTTGAAATCTTTTTTCCATGTGATTATTCATGTGGCTAAGCCGGGACTTTTTGTTACAGCCTTGTTCTGTTTTATGACATCCTGGGATGAATATATGTATGCTTCTATTTTTATTAATACAACTTTAAAGAAAACCATTCAGGTTGGTATGCAGGACTTTGTAGGACAGTATTCTGTAGATTGGGGACTGCTGATGTCAGCAGTGGTGATTAGTCTGATACCAATTCTGATTTTCTTTGCATTGGTGCAGAAGAATCTGGTACAGGGACTTTCGGCCGGTGCAGTGAAAGGATAAATACAGGTCAGATGTAGAAAGAGGAAATTTGCGTATGAGTTTCAAACGTAAAAATCCGGGTAACCAGAGCATAAGAAGGCAGCTCACATTTTATATGGGACTTTTTGTGGTGCTGCCGTTGTGCCTGGCTTTGATGCTTCTGAATTTCTATCTTCAGAAAGTTACCACGGAAAATAAGATTAACAATGAGACAGATTTGCTATCCCAGATCAGGGATAACACAGATCAGATGATTGAAGTGACCAATTATGCTACAAGCATGTTGATGACAAATAAAAATACACTGAAGAACCTGCGAATTTTAGAGCAAGACGGGGATTCCTACGAGATCTATCAGGCGAAAAGAGAACTTTCTAATGATATTTCGGATGTAGAGAGCTCCGTCTTAAATGCCGTTGGCGGAAAAGTAGCTATACTTACGAAAAAAGGATATATGATTGGTTCTTACACATTAAGCAGAACAGAAACGAATTATGAGAAGGAACAGTGGTATCAGGAGATTTTGGAAAATGGAAGAAAGACAACTTACAGTACAGGCATAGAAACCATGTTCCAGGAAATGACAATACATGACAATATACAGAAATATTTTTATATGGGACGGGAAATTCTAGATTATTCCGGCAAAAATCTGGGAGTCATGCTGATTCGGCTTTCTGAGAAAAAAATCTGGGGAAAACTGGCAGCAGGTATGGTGACAGAGGAAGGCGGTGCCCTTTATATCCTGGACAGAAACAATGATATATTGATGGAGTATAATGAGAAATATCAGAAACAGCTGAAAGAACTGAGAGAACAGGAAACTGTAAAGGAGATTTCTGAGAATGAAATTACGACAGGTAATCTGAAAGATGATTTTTATTATATGGAAGGCGAACTGGAGAATGATTCCAATAAACTGGTCTACCTTGTTCCCCAGGAAATTTTCCTAAAAGAAAACAGAAAGATTCTCCAGAGAATTCTGGAAATGTTACTTCTGGTGATTGGATTCACTGTCTGCACCATGTTATATTTTTCTAAAAGAATCGCCAAACCTTTGGTTGAAGTGGCACAGACTCTGGAAAAAGCTCCCAATGGAATGGCAGTTCTGGAGGAACCCAGAGGTTCTTTCAAGGAGATGAGCAAATTTGTATCCTGCTATAACCAGGCTGGGAAAAAGAATCGAAGAGCTTCTGGAAAAAAGTAGAAAGAGAGAGCAGATTAAAAGAAAAAGCCCATTATGAGATGCTCATGTCGCAGATTTCCCCTCATTTTATCTTTAACACGGTTAATTCCATAAGGATCATGGCCATAAAAGAAGGACAGGACCGTGCAGGGGGGAATGAAAACACGGAGAAAGCACTGGAAGCACTGGGAGATATTTTGTATGCAGTTTACAGTAACAAAAACGGCATGACTACTGTGGGACAGGAAACGGCACTTCTGAAAGCATATGTAGATATCATGCAGATGCGGTTTGGAAGTTCGTTTCAGTATTATAATGTAATTCCAACAGAACTATTCTATTATGAAATCCCTGCATTTACCATGCAGCCGATTGTAGAAAATGCGATTCTGCACGGAGTAAAAGGTGTGACAGCAGGGCAGATTATAGTCTCTGCAATAGAGTATGAGAATGATTTTGTCATATCTGTATTCAATAATGGAAATTCTGCGGATAAAAAGAAGATTGAAGATCTTCTGAAGGGAGAGAAGAACCAGAGAGCTGTGACGGGGATCGGGCTTTACAATGTAAATTCCAGACTGAAGCTGTTGTACGGCGAATCTTATGGACTGATCTATAATGAAAAGGTCAGAAATGGTTTCGAAATATGGGTTCGTCTTCCAAAAAAAATTACAGAATCAGAAGAAAGGTGATAAAATAGGATAAAAAGATAGCAATTATTATCCGGATGAAGGGAAGAACATTCTATGAAAAAGGTATTGATCGTAGAGGATGAAATTCTGGCAAGACTTGGACTGCGTCAGCTTGTAGACTGGAAGAAACTGGATCTGGAACTGCTGCCGGATGCAACAGATGGAGAAGAAGCATTGGAAATGATCCGGAACAGCCGTCCGGATATCATTCTTCTTGATCTGAATATCCCCAGAGTCAGCGGGCTAGAAATTCTGGAATTTTTGAAGAAAGAAGAAATGCAAACCAGAGTAATCGTGGTAAGCTGCCAGGAAGAATTCGATGTTGTAAAGAAGGCAATGAAGTTGGGGGCGTATGATTATCTGCGAAAACTGAATCTGAGTTCTGATGAACTGGAAAGTATTCTGGAAAAGTGTCTGGGAGAAACAGAAGAAAGAAATAAGGTGCATATGCAGGGAATACGTGAGATCCGTTATGAAGAGATTATGAGAGACAGCAGAGATATTTTTGCAGGTACCTGTAATTATCAGACATTAATCTGTATACTGGCGAAAGATACAGAAGAGTTGTCCGGGGTTATGGAAATGATCCATAAATGGGCAGAAACCGAACTCAGGGAAGGCCTGCAGATTCAGAAGGGAAATCAGTATGGATATTTCCTGCTGAAAGAAAAACCGGAAAGATCTGTTTATATGGAATTAAAGAAAAGGGCAGAGCGGAAAACAGGCAGAGAACTGTACATGGGAATCTTTGAAGGTTGCATGGAAAAAACTGCGGATCTTGTTCGGGCTGCTGCGATGGCCGAGCAGATACAGCTTTTCAGTTATTATGATAAAGAAGAGAAACTGGTGTTTTTTCAGAAGAAGATTGAAACAGAAGGTCATAGTCCACGAGGAATGCATGGATATCTGGATTCCCTAAAAGAGAAGATTCGAAGTTTTGACAGAGAAAAAGTTGAACAGGAGCTGTATGGAATCTTCGGACTGATCCGACAGGAGCCTTATGTCAGTATCAATGTGCTGAGAAGAAATTTTATGGATATTTTGGGAATTTATTCCCTGGTTGCACAGTCATTGGACGGCGCACTGGAAGAAATAGAGTTGGATGGTGATAATTGTCATTATCAGAAAATCATGATGATGGAAAGCCTCAGGGAAATAGAAAAAT
>ENA-OQKT01000018-OQKT01000018.1-human-gut-metagenome-genome-assembly--contig:-NODE-18-length-27312-cov-5.348207_pt1 | contig 27312 bp, 22 predicted proteins | sample MGYA00242650_ERZ504801 | MGnify/ENA primary metagenome ERZ504801 (study PRJEB26092, sample SAMD00036396) | human gut metagenome | host: Homo sapiens | study: EMG produced TPA metagenomics assembly of...
CAGTAGGACTTTGTGATAATGCGTTGTCAATCGCTACACGCAGCAGCTCTCGGTGAGAGGGCTTTGCCTGATCGCCCAGCCACTTGTTATAGCTCTTTCCGTGAGGTTTCGGATTCTCCACAATGGACAGTCCGTTTTCGATGCAGATGGTGTCACTTAACTGTCGGACTGCCTTGGTGCTGCCCCAAAAGTTTCGGAACTTCCGGTCATATTCTAAGCTGACCGATGACCAGATAATGTGATTATGAATGTGCGATTTGTCTATGTGAGTGCAGACCACAAAGGCATGATTGCCCTTGGTAAAACGCTTGGCAAATTCCACACCCAGCCGGTTCGCTTCTTCCGGAGTGATCTCACCGGGGCGGAACGACTGGCGCACATGATAGGCGATCACATCATCCGCGCCGCGCACTCGTCCGGTAGCGGCAATGTACTGCCGCTTTGCCAGAAGGAACTCCGCATCCACAGTCCGGCTGTCACACGCATAGCCGGTAATGAGTCTGCCGTCATCTGTTTTCTTTGGGTTGGCCACATAGTCGATGATGTCACTGATCGCCCGACTCTCTGTGCGGCCTTTGCCGACATGAAGCGGCATGATTCTTGTAGTTGCCATAAAAAGCCCTCCTTTCAAAATATTTTCTCTGAACTCTTTGTGCCTATCGTTGAAATAAACTCTCCTTATGGGTATAATATAAAGAAACTACCAATACCTCAAAGGAGGGATTTTATGATAGAACAGCTCATTGCTGAAGCAACCGAATGTGATTTCAAAGTTGCTCTCGAAACAAAAAAGCCAAAAAGCTGGTTAAAAAGTGTCAGTGCCTTTTCCAATGGGATCGGCGGCACTCTGTTTTTCGGAGTCTCTGATGACCGGGAGCCTATCGGCTTGTCAGATGTTCAAAAGGATGCTGAAGCGATCAGCCGCTTAATCAAAGAACGAATCACACCATTACCTCAGTTCATCTTAAAACCATTACAGGAAGATGGTAAAAATCTATTAGCTCTGGAGGTTTCTCCCGGCCGCAGCACCCCATATTATTACAAGGCAGACGGCGTGATGGAAGCATATATCCGTGTTGGAAATGAAAGCGTAATTGCCCCTGATTACATTGTGAATGAACTGATCTTAAAGGGAACCAATCAGTCCTTTGATACCCTAACAACAGACGCGGTAAAAAAGGATTACAGCTTTACACTTCTGGAAGCAACCTATCTGGAACGGACCGGTCTCCGCTTTGAGCCATCCGATTATGTTTCCTTTGGTTTGACTGATAAAAATGGACTCCTGACCAATGCCGGAAAACTCATGACCGATCAGCACACGGTTTATAACTCCCGTATGTTCTGTACCCGGTGGAATGGCTTGGAAAAAGGCTCTATCTTTGATGATGCGCTGGACGATAAAGAATACGAGGGAAATTTAATTTATTTACTGAACAGCGGCAGTGAATTTATTCGCAATAATTCCAAAGTCCGTTTTGTCAAAAAGGCACAGTATCGTGTAGACAAACCGGATTATGCTGAACGAGCTGTGACAGAGGCTCTTGTCAATGCGCTTATCCATCGTGATTATATTGTGCTTGGCAGCGAAATCCATATTGATATGTTTGATGATCGGGTGGAAATCACATCTCCTGGCGGTATGTTTGGCGGCGGCTCAATTCAGGAATACGATATTTACAGTATCCGTTCCATGCGGCGAAACCCTGTGATTGCTGACCTGTTCCACCGCATGAAGTACATGGAACGCCGTGGAAGTGGCCTACGCAAAATCGTCAGTGAAACCGAAAAGCTACCTGGATATACAGCGGCATATAAGCCTGAATTTTCCTCAACAGCAACAGATTTCAGGGTCATCTTGAAAAATGTAAACTACAACTTAGAGGATGACACCCACCAAGTTATCCACCAAGTTACCCACCAAGATATTGAACTATCAACGGTGTCCAAACAGATTTTGGCTTTTTGCACAACACCAAAATCCAAGAAAGAGCTTGCAGTATTTTGCGGCTTCAAAGATTTAAGAAACTTCACTTTGAAACATATCAATCCGCTTTTAGAATCCGGGCAATTAGAAATGACTATTCCCGATAAACCTAAAAGTCGCAATCAAAAATATATTACAGTTCGTTCCGAATAAACAGAGAAGCAGGGCATTGGGTCTCATCTCCCATTGTCCTGCTTCTTTTTCATTCCAAATTATATTCACATCATTTACCCATACACCCAATCCTGTATCGCAAATTTCAAACTCTGCACCTTTCCCAGTAGCCAGATTGCAGCCAGCGGCAGCCCCATCGGGCTAATCAAAAATGCCATAACCAGCAAAATCACACCATTCTGCGGGGAATAGGTAATCAGCACAGCCACGCCAAGCAGAGCAATTACCGTGCTTAGTAGACCAAGCACCAGACCGGATATGTAGATCAGCCCCGTGCAGAGCCAGACAAAAAGCGTCAACACCAAAATGACCGGTGCAGTTACGATCATCAGCAGACATTTCAAAATCTTCATTTCTGTTCCTCCTTCCAACGCTCCAGATACTGTTTGCATAGGGCATCCGCTTCTCTCTCATCATCTTCCGTCACTTCCCGTTTTCCTTTGGTCAGTTCAATCTCCAGATAAGTCCGGTAATCATCGGCTAAGAGGTCGAACAGTTCCTTGGGAGTATGGCACACCTCGCCAGAGCAATAGTGAAAATCTTGGTCAAATTCAACTCTTACACATCCATGGCGGCTGATATAAACTTCTATGGTCTCGTCTGCGGTTAGGTAATCCGCAAAAATCTCCAGCACCTTTTCAAAGGTCAGCATCTGTTTTCACTCCTTTGCTACGCTTCTTATTCTACTCATATTATCCGGTACGGACAGGCAAAAGACAAGGATACCGGCAAAAAGAAAAAGCGGAGGAAGGTGCGGCGAAGAAACGCCGTTCCTCCCTCCGCAAATGGAGTATCTATCCCTGTTATGAAAGTTTGGAGAGTTGGGTAAGGATTTCCTTCACACCCTCCCACAGTTGTTCCTGCCGCTGGGATATATCCTCCAAGTCAGCATTATAAACCCGCCCGGTCTCATGCACTTTGCGAGTCAGCTGATTCAAGTTGTTGCTGCTTCGGCGCATCAGGGAAACCAACTCCTTCAGCTCCGGCAAATCCAGTTTGACCACATACCCATCCAGTGCCATTTTCCGCAGATAAGCGCTCAAATTCTCTGTCCCGTATTGCTGCATCTTTTGATGGATCAGCTCCAGTTCTTCTGCGGACACCCAAAACAAAACCGGAACATCCCGCTTGCGCTTTGCCATGGTTATCGCTCCGGCTCCCGTTTTTTCGGGGCGGCAGACTTATGGGCGGGCAGCTCCTGTTTGAGCTTTTGCAGGACAGAACTTTTCTGCTGTTCTTGAGCAACTTTTCGGAACTGTCTGGTGAACAGATCGGTCAAACCGGGATTGACCTGATCTACCACCAGATAGGCACAGTGGCGAGAAGCGCCGCTGTCCTCCAGCATAGGAATGGTTTTTGCCCATGCTTTATTGTCCTGAGAGATACGCCCGTCATGGTTCTTGTGCTGGATGGTGTTGGCAAGAATAAACTGTACCCGTTCCGTCCCGAACTTTTCCAGCACATCTTTGACCGCCGCCTCCGTATCCAGCCGGTTCTCTGCATAGTGGGCGCTGATGGTCTGCTCAATGGCTTCTTTGCAGGCGCTGTTCGCCTGATACGAACGGTTATATTGTGCCATCTCTCCATGCTCGGACGCATAGGCGGCAGAATGGGGGTAGAGAGGGGCGGTTCGTAATTCTTCCTGCGCCTTGCACACATCATCGGCACGGTTCTCAATACTGTCCCGGATCACATCCATATAGCCGGTCTCCAGCTTTTCAAAATAGCGGTACACATCCGCCAATGGAGAGGGAGATTCCAAAAGTGCCTTGGCCTGGGCGTCGGTCAGCTCCAGCTCCTCCATCGCCATCACAATATCCTCACGGACAGTATATTCATAGGTGTGGTGCAGGATTTCTTCCGGGGGCTGGCTTTTCAGCCAGTCCCGGAACTTATCCTGTTCGGCAGCCATCTTTTCATAAAGGGCTGTATTCAGATCGTTAGTATTCATGTTATCGCACCTCCTCATGCTGTTTTGGTTTCTTGTCTGTACTGCGGGGTTGCACCGGGCGTTTTAGGTTATCCAGCACCGAAGGCCGTGTGCTTTTGGCAACAACAGACTCGGTGTGTGCCTGCCCCTTTCCGTCGATGTTGAGCAGGGTATCCAGCTCCACCAGACGGGCGTTTTTGCTTCTCAGTTCTTCTTCATAAAGGAATGGCTTTCCGACTTCCTCCTTTGCGGCAGCCTGCTGCTGATAGAGGTTATCCAGCTGGGCCTTTGCCGCCTCCAGACGCTGGGGCATCTGAGCAAGGGCATTGTCGATACGGGTAAGATTTCCGCGAGGGTCTGTACCAAGGGTTGCCCGGTGGGTCATCTGTCCTTTCAGCAGGAGCGTATACTCCTGTTTCCAAGCGGAAAATTCCACGGACATGGCATACCCCCGGTAGTTGCCGATCTGCACCGGATCGGAGGTTTTAACCTCCTTGCAGGCATCCAAAAGGGCTGCACCGGCGTTCTCCTTATCGGTCAGCAGGTCTCCACGAATCTCCATACCGGCAAAGCCGTCCTCCGGGTGCGGGTGAGCTGCCAAAACCTCCAGGTCAGATTCAAAGCCCTTGATAAAGCCCTTGTGCTTTTCAATCTCCTCTGGGAAGTATTTGAGCAGCTGGTCCTCCAGACGGTACTGCTTGCTCTGGTGGTCAGCTTTCATCAGCTTCAGGCGGGATACCTCCACATCCAAATCCATACGCTCCTTGATACGGGGATCTCCGGCACACAGAGCCTTGATCTCGGCAAAACTCAGGGCGGTTTCATCCACATCATCGCAGGAGCGAACCGGACTTTTGCTGGTCATGATCTGGCTGATAAATTTCTGCTTATTCTCCACCGTCTGCCAGAGGTATGCGTCAAAAGTTCCTTCTGTCACATAGCGGTACACATGGACAAGGGGGTTCTGGTTGCCCTGGCGCTCGATACGGCCCTTGCGCTGGGCAAGGTCTCCCGGTCTCCACGGACAGTCCAGGTCATGAAGTGCCACCAGACGGTCCTGCACATTGGTGCCTGCGCCCATCTTGGCGGTGCTGCCCAAAAGGACACGAACCTGACCGGTACGGACTTTAGAGAACAGCTCCTTTTTCCGCACTTCGGTATTGGCTTCATGGATAAAAGCGATCTGGTCGGCAGGCATCCCCTGGGCAATGAGTTTCTGACGAATATCGTCATATACCGTAAAGACCGGTTCCTGCTCCGGCAGAGGCACAGCGCCTTCCAGTGCGTGAAGCAGTGGATTATCCAGCGTTTTCGCCGCCTTGCTTGCAGGAGCTTTTGCCTGCGGTGTAGAAATGTCGCAGAACACCAGCTGGGTCAGCTTGTCAGCTTTGCCGTCCCGCCAGATCTGCATGATGTTGTCCACACACTGATTGACCTTTGTGCCAGGTTCGTCCGGCAGCATCTGGTTGACGATCCTCTGGTCAAGCCCCAGCTTACGGCCATCCGAGGTAATCTTGAGCATGTTATCCTGGGACGGGTCAACGGTTCCGCTGTGTACCAGCGATGCACGCTCCGAAAGAGCTTTGACCATTTCCTGCTGATGTTCGGTGGGCTGCGCCACGATGTTGTGGTACTCCACTTCCGGGGTAGGGAGATTTAACTGGTCGGCAGTCTTAATGTCCGCCACTTCTTTGAACAGGTTCATCAGCTCCGGCAGATTAAAGAACTTGCTGAATCTCGTTCTTGCCCGGTAGCCGGTGCCTTCCGGTGCCAGCTCCAATGCTGTGACGGTCTCCCCAAATCGGGAAGCCCAGCAGTCGAAGTGGGTCATGTTCAGTTCTTGCAGGCGTTCATACTGAAGGTAACGCTGCATGGTGTAAAGCTCGGTCATGGAGTTGCTGACCGGGGTGCCGGTGGCGAAAATCACGCCACGGTTTCCGGTGATCTCATCCATATAGCGGCACTTGGCAAACATATCGGAGGATTTCTGCGCGTCCGATGTGGAAAGACCAGCCACATTCCGCATTTTTGTGTATAGAAACAGGTTTTTATAGTTGTGGGCCTCGTCCACAAACAAACGGTCCACACCCAGCTGCTCGAAGGTTACCACATCGTCTTTTCGCCCCTCGGCTTGCAGCTTTTCCAGTCTGGCTTCCAGAGACTTTCTGGTACGCTCCAGCTGCTTGACGGTAAAACGCTCGCCGCCGCTGGCCTGTACCTCTGCAATCCCCTCGGTGATCTCGTCGATCTGCTCATAGAGAAGCCGTTCCTGACGCTCCCGGCTGATGGGGATACGCTCAAACTGACTGTGTCCCATGATAATGGCATCATAATCACCCGTCGCAATACGAGCGCAGAACTTTTTGCGGTTATGGGTCTCAAAGTCCTTTTTGGTTGTGACTAAGATGTTGGCAGAAGGATAGAGACGCAGAAACTCCGATGCCCACTGCTCGGTCAGATGGTTGGGAACCACAAAAAGAGATTTCTGGCACAAGCCCAGGCGTTTGGCTTCCATCGAAGCAGCTACCATCTCAAAAGTTTTGCCTGCGCCTACTTCATGTGCCAACAGGGTATTTCCTCCATACAGCACATGGGCGATGGCGCTTTTCTGGTGTTCCCGCAGGGTAATGGCCGGGTTCATGCCCCCAAAAGTGATATGGCTGCCATCATACTCGCGGGGACGGGTAGAGTTCATTTCTTCGTTGTACTGGCGCACCAAAGTCTGGCGGCGCTCCGGGTCTCTCCAGATCCAGTCCCTAAAGGCTTCCCGGATAGCCTGCTGTTTTTGGGCAGCCAGGGTGGTCTCCTTGGCGTTCAGCACGCGGCGCTCTTTTCCGTCTGCGTCCTCTATGGTGTCATAGATACGGACATCCCGCAGGTTCAGGCTGTCCTCCAAAATCTTGTAGGCATTGGCACGGCTGGTTCCGTAGGTGGTGTAGGCTGCCACATCGTTGTAGGATACGGAAGATTTCCCCTTGATCTGCCATTCAGCGGTAAAGGACGAATAGTTGACCTCGATACTGCGCTGGAGATAAAACGGGGTGTTGAAGGTCTCGTACATAAACTGCTGGATGTACTCTTTGTCGATCCAGGTAGCGCCCAGACGCACCTCGATCTCCGACGCATCCAGGTCTTTGGGCTGGGCGGCGGTAAGAGCTTCCACATTGACTGCAAAAGAAGGGTCCTGCTGTGCCGCCCGCTGCGCCTGACGCAGTTTGCGGCGTACATTGCCGGAAAGGTATTCATCAGCAGTCACATAATGGGGTGTGCCATCTTTCTCCAGCTGTCCCGGTACACGGAAGATTACGCCTTGCAGCTCTCCGGCCAGTTCTTCTTTTGTTTTTCCGGTAAGCTGGCTCATATAGTCCATATCCACGCAGGCTTTTTCCGAGATGGACACCGCCAGTGCTTCACTTGCCGTATCCACCACAGCCACCGCCTGATGGGGCTTGATGGTCCGCTTGGTGAACATATCCGCCTTGCGCTCCAGCTTTCCGTCCTCGTCGATGACTTCCAGCGCACAGAGCAGGTAATAGGAAGAATCGTCTGCATAGGCCAGACGGTTTGCACGGTCATTGATGAGACCGTATTTGGCAGAAAAGCTGTCATAGAGGCTGTTCAGTTCCGCCTGCTTTTGGGTAATGGTGCTGTCCGGAACTGCTGCATCCATCTGAAGGTCGATCAGTTCCTGCACACAATCACACAGTCCCACAAGACCTTTTACACGGGCTTCGGCGGTGGCGTTGAGGTCAGGGCGCACCATACGGCTGTTTTCCCGGTAGTACACCTGCCCGTCTACAATGGCATAGGAGTAATTTTTCACATTGGGGTCGGCGGGAATGGAGGTGTCGCTGGCTTCGCCCTCACCCAGCTCCGGCAGCTCGGCTTCCTGGTAGGTGCCGCGAATGTACTTCACGGCATCATGCAGCTGATCGGCAAGCTCCAGCCCCTCAATGGGATTCACGGTGTAGTCCATGCCATGGGCGGTGCTTTCCGGCTCCTGTCGGCCCAGCACCATTTCCGGGTGGTCGATAAAATACCGGTTGATGGCAAACCCATCCTCCGTTTGTCCGGTCTGCGTCCACTCTGGTGCAATGTCCAGCGGACGGTCCCGCTTTTGGAGAAAGATGATGTCCGATACAACCTCGGCACCGGCATTCTTTTTGAACGCGTCATTAGGCAGACGGATAGCTCCCAGCAGCTCGGCACGCTGGGCAAGATAGCGGCGCACGGTGGAATCCTTGGCGTCCATGGTATAGCGGGAGGTCACAAAAGCTACCACACCGCCGGGACGCACCTGATCCAGTGCTTTGGCGAAAAAGTAGTTGTGAATACTAAAGTTTAACTTGTTGTAAGTTTTGTCGTTGACCTGATACTGACCGAAAGGCACATTGCCGATGGCAAGGTCAAAGAAGTCCCGGCGGTCAGTGGTCTCAAAGCCGCCTACTGTGATGTCCGCCTTGGGATAGAGCTGCTTTGCGATGCGCCCGGAAATCGGGTCCAGCTCCACACCGTATAGACGGCTGTTTCTCATTTCCTCCGGCAGCATACCGAAGAAGTTGCCCACACCCATAGATGGCTCCAAAATATTTCCGGTCTCAAAGCCCATGCGCCCCACGGTCTCATAGATGGCCCGGATTACCGTGGGACTGGTGTAGTGCGCGTTGAGGGTGGAACCTCTGGCGGCAGTATATTCTTCCGGGGTCAGCAGTTCTTTTAGCTGGGCATACTCTAAAGCCCATGCCGGTTTCTCCGGGTCAAACGCATCAGAGAGACCGCCCCAGCCCACATATCGAGAAAGAACCTCCTGCTGTTCGGGGCTTGCCTGCTGTCCGGCAACTTCCAGTTCTTTCAGTAAACGAATCGCATTGACATTTGCCTGGAACTTGGCTTTCGGACCGCCTTCGCCCAAATGCTCATCGGTAATGCGGAAGTTTTTTGCATTGCGGCGCAGGTTAGCCTTGTATTCCTCATAGGAGGCTTCCTCGGCAGCTTTGGCATTGGAGAAGGTCTCCCACTGGCCATTGACCTGAATGGAAACCGGGTGTTCGTCCAGCACTTCCTCAAAGGTTTTCTCCGGCTCAGTCACAGGGGCTGGTGGCTCTGGCTCCTCGATATGCAGTCGTTCCACCACCACATCATAAGGCAGATTGTTCTTATCGCCCGGATAGACGGCCATGGTCTCGGAATGGAAGGTCGGGGATTCGGCAGCCGGTTGGGGCTGTTCCTGTCCAAAACCGTCCTGCTGACGGGCATACATCCCGCGCAGCAAAGGCGCAACCTCATCCCAGCGGAAATACAGCACAGCCAGACGCTTTTCCTCTGCATCCATGACTTCCAGTTCTATGCCCTGTGCCGTGGTACGGTAATCGGCAATATCGCCGGTCTCCAGATTCAGTGTCTCGATCTCACCGGAATAGGCTCTGCTCAACCAGTAGGCGATCTCGCTGTTGCTCCTGCCGGATTGCAGCAGCGTGGAAATCTGCTTTTTATCCGCTTCATCCATCAGTCCATGAGCCAATACATCCCGTAAGTCCTGATCTGCCTTGTCCGGGGCAATGGGAAGAAACTCGGTATAGTAAGCATTGCGGCGGTCTGCCCGAAGCAGCTGCTCGAACTGTTCTTTGCGCTCTGCCCGGTAGATGGGATATACCATCCCGGTGGGCAGAAGCTGTACGGTGTCCTCCCGCAGCTCGGTGATCTGATAGGCGTCATCCTCGATATACACGGTATCGCCCACGGCATAGACCGGGGCGGCTGGGTCATAGGAGGTTCTTTGCGGAATTGGGCGGCGAACTGCGTCATATTCCTCATCGGAAATGGAAACTTCGGAAGTCTGCTCTGTCTCGGCATCTGCGATCTGCTCTGCATCCGACATCACCTGTTGGATAAACGGGGCATTGTCCAGTTTTTCCGGGTCTGCCACCTGGCCGTTGACGATCCCTCTTTCTTCCAGAGCTTCCCGGATGGCGATTGGGTCGATGTCGTCAAAACGGTCCTGTTCTTCTTCGGTATAGAACCGGTCCTCCTGAATGAGCTGGGCAAGCCTGCGCTGTACCTTCGGCCAGGGCAGCTGCGTTTCCTCCGGGCTGCCGGCACGGACAACGAACAGGCTGTTGCTGTTACTGCCGCCGTATTCCTGAGCCAGCCATGCGGCGGTATCTTTTTCTCTTGCATGGTCTTTCATATAGCGGACAACAGCGTGTTTACTCTCAATATTGCCGTTCCATGCACAAAGGGCGGTATCAATATCCTCCTGAGAAAGAGGGCGCAGAAGCTCATGGAGCTTTGGATAGGTCTCGTCGATCACTTCCCGGTGCAGACGCTGACGGAACTCCGGCACATCGGAATAGAGCCGAATCAGCTCCATATCCTTAGAGCCAAGAACCGCACGGCGCACAGCGGCATTGCCCTCGATGACAGCATTTTCACGGTCGGAATGACCGCAGGCATTTCGATATGCCACATCCTCAGATATGGCGGCAGTCACCACAGGCTTATACTGCTCAAACTGCTCCCGAAGGGTAGGCTTTGGCGTTTCTTCCTCTATCTCCGGCTGCTGGGCATGAATGGCATCTTCTTCTGCCAGATCCTTTTCAGCCTGGATCTTGTCATACTGCGCCTGTTCCTGTTCGGTAAGATAGCGGCCTTTCTGGACAAGTGAGGTAATGCGCTTGGCAACCTTTTCCCAGTTCAAGTGAACATCCGGGCAGTCCTGCTTTTTATAGTGCAGTCCTTTCCCATCGTGATCTTCGCCGCTGTGTGTTGCGCCGGACAGGGCATGAGAGCGTCCGCCAATGCCATACTCGTCTTTAAGGAATCTCACTTTTTCCTTATCCGTATGGTTTTCCATGAAGAACGCATAGATACGGCCTTTTCCTCCGGCAAAACTGCTGCCGCCGGTCATGGCGGCGTCGATCTCATCCTCGGTAATGAAATGCTGGACGGTTGGCACTTGGGAAAGGTCCGAAGAAAAAGTCCTGCGGGGCAGGTCAAGGTCCTTCAGGTTCTCCCAGATTTCCCTTGGCCTATGGTAATGAAAGCGCAACAGGTCACGGTCCTGCTGATAGGCAGTCCAGAAGGCGGCGTATTCTTCCTTGAGTGTCTGGCGGAAAGCCGGGTCACTCAGCTGCTCGGCAAGCCATGCAGTTTCTTCCGGGAACCCGGTTCTCTGAATACCGGACAGGCAGGACAAATATCCGGCTTCTCTGGCTTCCTCACTGAGATCGTGATACAGATGCCAGAGCTTTTCCGAGAGGAGGGAGCGTTCATAGCCTGCCGCTTCCGCAAGCTCCACATTGGAGGCAAACTGACCACTCTCCAAAAGCTCCCCGATACGCTCTGCGGCACTCTCCCAGGAAATGACCTGGGCAGACCTGTCATAACGGACAGACTTCCCGTGGGAAAGATGGATACCATCCTCGGCATACCATGCGCTCACGCTGCCAAGGCCATTGCCGCCGTGGTACAGCGTTTTCAGTATCTCGGCAATCTCAGCGGTGGTTTTCTGCTTTTCAAATGCTGCAACCACACGCTCCCTCTGACGATCTGTATTGCCTCCCAAACGCAGCACATGGTCAATATCATTTTGGGCAAAAGAAAAAGCAGAGGATGTATGTGCTACATTCTCTGCTTCATCTATGGATTGGATCTGCTCCGCTTCGGAGAGGAACAGGTTTAGGGTCAGCTGTTGATAAGCTCCGCCATCAGGATCTCCTCTGCCTGGGCTTTGCAGGTGTTCATCAGGCCCACCCACTTCATGGGATCGCTGGCTTTCAGTTCCTCGGTGGCTCCCGCTTCCTTCGCCAGCTGGGGCATCATCTGTTCCAGTCTGCTCTGGGCGGTCTCGTCGATCTCGATGAGGTATGGGTACAGCTTCTCGCTCAGCAACATCTGGTTGTAGAGGATGGGACGGTGTTCCTTCAGGTAGGTTTTCCTCATCCTGCCGTACTTGCCCAGGGATTTCTCCGGCTGCTGGCTCAGCTTCAGGTCGGGAATCTGATAGTCTCCGTTCTGGATGTAGGTCATGGGATTGTTCATCTTGCTTGCTCCTTTCTTGGTTGGCTTCGCGCTCTGCATTTCGGACGGTAACGCCGATCTGCCGCAGCACCTGCTGGTTGATCTGGCTGACCGCTGTTCCCAGCGCCCCGATGGTGGACGGGGTGTTGAAATCAAAGATCGCCATGAAATCTTCGTGGTCGAAGTAGCGTTCCGGCTCCAGTCCACAGCGGGACATCAAAGCGTAAGTGATGCTGACGGTGGCGGCTGCCTTGAACTGCACTCCGATGTTATACTCATCATATTCCTCCAAAAAGGAACCGTCAACGATATAGAAGAAGTCCTGCTGATGCTCCGTCCAGTATTCCTCAGCCAGTTTTCCGGCTACCTCGGTGAGCTGTCCGGCAAGGTCATCACCGGAAACATCATAGGTGCGCTCCAGCATGGCCTGCACGGAATCCAGATGGCGCTCCTCCAGCTGCCACAGCCAGGGAGTGCGGGAATGTTCACGGGTTCCGGTGTCGGAAATATCAAAAACATAGCGCAGGCGGGGTCTGTCCCCGGAATCGTCCACCAGAGCAATCCCTTTGGAACCGCGCCTTACATACCGGCCCATCTTTTCATTCCACAAATCGTACTCCGCACAGGCGGTGGCGTCCGGTCGCTGGGCATAGATCATCAGCTGCTCATGGAACGGGTACTTGTAAAGGCGGGAAGCAGTAGTGAGAAACCCTGCCCATTCCTGCCAGCTCCCCGTGAGCTGTGTTGCCACCTTGTCCGCCATCTGTGCATATAGTTCAGCTTTGGTTGGCATAGTGTTCTGTCCTCCTTTCAGTTTTGGGGTAAAAAGGCGGGGTGGCAAATCGCCACCCCATCCCTGCGGTTATGTTGTTTACTGGTCAAAATCTGGGTACAGCTCCAGTTCGGCAAACTTCTCATCGGTCATCACACAGAGCTTCGTAAGGGCGCTGTCGGTCAACTCTCTCAGCTCCGTTTCCTCCGGCGAAAGCTCGCCGCGCATCTCACGCAGACTGTCAATCAGCCCGGTGCGGCTGCCGGTATTGTAAATGCACATCAGGTTCATTTCCTCAAAAGTAAAGTTTCCCATATCAAATCTCCCTTTCCGCACTCTTTTTGGGTGCTGTCTTTTTGTGTTCTGTCTTGGGCTGGCCTTTCAGCTGCTCCATGACGGACTTTTTCTTTTCCCGTTCCTCCCGATGGGTGGCGGCTGCCAACTCCATCAGGGAAATGGGCTGACCGCTTCGGGCCTGCTGTTCCAGCTCTGCCACCGTGGGTTCTTTTGCGCCATTGTTGATGATACCGTCGATCATGCCGTAATCGTCCTCCAGCATCATTTCCGCATTTTTCAGCGGGTTTTCTGGCAGGAATCCGGGGATCTGGGTAAAACCAACACTGTCACAGTAATGACAGGATACCTTACCGTCCTGTCTGATTGCAACGATGTCGCTGACGCTCATGGAGGGACTGTGAAAGTCCACGGGCTTTTCCAGATTGAATTGCTGATAGAGTTTTTCCAGCTGCTCCGGTACCGTGCCAGACTCCCTCAGCGGAGCAGTGTAAATGAGATCATAATTGCTGCGGTCTATGGAAATGTCATGGGACTTTAGCCAGTCCAGATTCATAAAGCGCACATTCTGCGGATCGTCACGGCTCACCTGATAGATGGCAAAGCAATCTCTGTTCTGAGCAAGAAATGCCTGTTCCCGTTCCTGCTGATGTTCCTGGCGCTCCATGACCTTTTCGTGGAACTGAGGGCTTTTCTCCCATTCCTCACGGTCCACACCGAAAAGGCCGCCATGATCCATGATTTCCTGCGAGTCAAATACCATACTCTCCGTATTGTCCTTATGCAGCACATAGACAGTCAAACCAGCGGCATCCAGTTCCAGCGCCCGTTCTCTGGTAACAGGGAGCATCCCATCATAGGAGTAGCCGTATTCCTGCATATCCGGTGTGGAGACCTGCTCATCCGGCATGGGGTATTCATCCAGTGCCTGCTCCTGTGCTTCCGGCAGCTGGGAAGAAGCAGCCATCTGACTGGCCTCTGCCTGCATCTGCTGATAGGCCGCTTCCTGCAAGGTCTCAACCATAGACAAGGGAGCGCGTCTGAGCGAAGTGCTGTCCAGATCGTTATCATCACAAATCTGGAGAACTGCCTTCATGCAGGAAAGCTCCGGCATATCCAGCTGACCACCATCCAGCTCTTTCATGGACGCAGCATCGTAAAGAGTGTAGTCCCATCCGCTGTCACAAGGTTGGATATGAAGATAGGTAGTATCGTTGATCAGAAACAAAGCCTCCTGTTGGTTGGCGTCCGCTCCCAGCACCTCCATTTCCGGCATGGCCGCAGCCAGTTCCTTTACCGCTTTTTGCACCAACGGATTATCACGGTAATAGTCGATTGCCTGAATGGTGTCCAGGTCAATGGTCTGCCCGGTCAAAATCGGAAACGATCCTTCATAGTCGCTTCCGTCTTTCAGCTCAAAACCAATTCCTTTGATCCCGTTCATTCGCTCTGCCGGAATTTCCTGATAGATGCGGACCGCCTCCTCCAAAGACAGGTTATCGTGGTATTCTCCGAGGTTTGGAAACTCCATGCACTCTGCCACATAGTAAGTCAGATTGCCGGTTGGCTGCTCTATCGGGGCGGTTTCCGGCTCTGCCTTTGCATGGGGATCAATCCCACGCTCTTTGCATATTTCCTTATAGTGGCGCTCAATGTCAGAGATCAAAGTGCCGGAGGTCTTATTGATGGTCTCCAAACTGGCTCTCAGCTCTTTCAGTTCCTTGCCCTGACTCCAGCTTGCAATATAGCCGAAGCTGTTTTCTCCGGTCTCAATGCCAAAATATTTGCAGACCGCATAGGAGATGCTTTCAGCCTCCACTTCCTCCGTGTGGCGGTCTTTCCTCTGTTCTTGCAAAAACTGGGTGAGGGTAGAAAAGCCGCCAACAAAATTCAGCCCTTCTTCCTCGGTCAGCATCAGGCGTCCATCTTCCGCCAGCTCCAGCGGCTCTGTCAGCAGAACGGAACCTGCATGGTTTACAACTACTTGTTCTTCTACACAGACCGGCTCTCCGGGGTCGTAGTCAGAACCGCGCAGGTCATAGCAATAAACGCCCTCCGGCAGATTATCACGGACAATCCGCCCATTGGAGAACAGACCGGGTTTATCAAACAGCTCGATCTCCTGATATTGCTCGTCATTGGCAATCTGAATCTTTTTCTGATTGTGGAGCTTGCTGTGGGCAATCTCGTGTACTGTGGCCGAAACCGTCTGCACCTCACTCATGCCCTGGCGAATGGCGATTTTCTGATGATCGGCAGAAAAATAGCCGTCCGTATCGGCGGCCATTGCTTCAAAAGTGATCGGCACCGGCGCACTGCGGCGCAGAGCCTCCATGAATGCCTCATAATTTGGCACATTGCCGGAAAGGGAGGAAGCAAGCTCAGGCAAAGGTTTCCCGTCGGTCTGGCTCACATCAAAGACCTTGACCGGGCGAAACATGGGGATCTCGATTTCTTTTTCCTCTGTGACGATCTTTCCGTCTTTATCCAAAATCGGAGCCTTGGTATCCGGGTCCAGTTTCTGCTCCTCGATTTTCTTCTTATATGGTGTGGGAGCAATGATGGTAATGCCATGCTCGCCCTTTTTTACATGACGCTCAAACTGGTCTTTCCACTTATTGTATCCGGCTACCAATGTAGCGTCCGGCTTCTGCATATAGATGAGCATGGTGTTGTTTACCGAATAGCGGTGGAAGCGGGACATGACGGACAGATAGCGCATATACTTTTCACTCTCAAACAGTTCCTTGATCCCCTGCTCGATGCCATCTGTGATTTCCCTTAGCCGCTCTCGGTTGGTGGGTTTGTTCTCAGCCATGATTTTCAATCTCCTTTCCAAGTGTGTGATTTCTGCTGTGTGTTCTGCAATCCATGCCTTTTGTTCTTCTTCACTTTCATAAAGAAAAAGGTCCAACAGGTACTCTACATAGGTTTTCTTCTGGATTGCTTCCACAAAACGGGGGTGCGGTTCTTCCTCCGGTGTCCGGGGAGAATTGTCGGCCTCCCATTTTTTCAGCAGATAGTAGTAATCGGACAGTACGCGATAACACCGCTGCCGGTCCTCCCGAAACTTTTGTGCCTCGGTTTTCTGCCGGACATATCTCCTACGGGGAGGGGCCTGACTGTCATAGATCAGGCCAAAGTCCTGTGCCAGTTTCTCCGCCGCTTCTTTTGTGGAGAGGTCAAAGAGCTTTGCGGTAAAGTCGATCACATCCCCATCTTCACCGCAGCCAAAGCAGTGGAATCGCTGGTCTACCTTCATGCTGGGGTTCTTATCATCGTGAAAGGGACAGCAGGCCATGCCATTTCGCCTGACTTTTATCCCATAAAGCTCTGCCGCTTCTCTGGTGCTGACTGACAGCTTGACTGCTTCAAATACATTCTCTGCCATGTGCCTTTAACTGCTGGACTTTCGCATAGGAGGCTGGTATCCGGCAGCTTTCGCACGCTCACTGGCAGCTTTGCGGCGTTCTGCGCTATATGGCTCCCTGACTGATACACACCGCTTGGGGACGGTAAAGTTATGGGCGTCCTTTCGGGTGATCTGGTCGGGGTGCTTTTTTGCCAGCAGATCCAGCTTCTCCATCAGACGGGGATCATGGGTATAGATCTCAGCCATTGGTTCTGCCTGATTATAGAGAAGAATGGTTTCCCGTTCCACTAAAGAGAGCTTCATCGGCTACCTCCTTTCCGCTGGTCAAATTCCAGCTTGAAGTTGGCGTACTGTCCATCGTCCTCCAAAACCACAGTGGCATCGTAGGTCTTTCCGGTTTTCTCCGAATATAGCCCCGTCACACGGACACGGCCATCGTTAAGCAGTGCAGACACCACAGCCTTGGTCGGCTGTTTTTTCTTGGCAGCCCACCATTTGTTGTTTTTCCAGATTGCAAATTTGCAAGAATCATTCTGACAGAAGAAGCCTTTTTGCAGTTCTGCAACTTCACCGCCGCAGCGAGGGCATTTGCCCACCACCTCACGGGGCGGAGTGAACAGGTACTCAGTTCCCTTGATGACCTGATAAGTTCCCACCAGGTCTTTCAGCATGGTGCTGATCCCGTCCAAAAACTCCTCTGGGGCAAGCTGCCCGCGCTCGATCTCGCCCAGGCGGTACTCCCACTCGGCAGTCAGAAGCGGCGATTGCAGTTGTTCCGGCAGAACGGTGATCAGGGAAACTGCATCGTGGGAAGGGAGAAGCTGCACCGTTTTCCTGCTCTTTTTTCGTTCCAGAAAACCGGCAGATACCAGCTTTTCCAAAATACCGGCACGGGTGGCCGGTGTCCCCAGACCTTTTCGTTCGGCATCCTCCGGCATATCCTCTTTTCCGGCAGTCTCCATCGCGGACAACAGGGTGTCCTCTGAAAGCTTTTGTCAAGGGGGTGCGTGGATATTTTTCATATTACTTACGCAGATTCTCTCTCTGCTTCTGCCTGAATAATGCGTTTCAACCTGTCCTCCGCAGTCAAACCGCTACTATGGTCAAAAAACACTTTGACTTTATAATTTGTTTTGCCTTGCTTAATCACAAAAACTCCATCCGGTTTGTTTTTCTCCGAATGGTTATTTTGGGTGGGTAGTGTACTGTTCACAATATTTGTCATACGATATTCCTCCTTAAATGAAAAAAGCCCGACAAGGAAAGGTCTGACAACGAAGTTCCGACAACGGACATCAGAAAACCTTTTTTCTTTATCGGGCGATACTATCTTTTTACTATTTTCTTTTTCTCTATAATATTGGTTGTCATGGTTGTCAGAGAGGGAAAAGTGCCGCAATATCAAGGCTTTCGGGATTTTTACCCGACAACCAGACCGACAACCGGCTCGACAACCGAAGCGACAACTGGCTTTTATTTTTGCTTCAACCATTCTTCCGGAAGCCCTAACTGTTCCATTTCCTCTGTCGGGATTTCTTGAAAACCATCCATGCTGTTGTCAGGCTCGTTGTCGTTCCTGATACGCTCCCAGCCTTTTTGTCTACGGTAAGGCTCTGGAAAATACCTCGGATTGCTGAACGCCCTCCAGCCTGTGACAGCGTTATTCATAATGTCGTTGATCTCTCGCAGTTCCCATTGTTTCGGTTCGTCATAATCATGCCCCAGTGCTTCCTTATAAAGCTGTTTGGAACAGACCATGCTGCCGGAATAGCGTTCCAGATAATCTAAAATCTGTCCTGCCTTTGTGTCCTCCGGCATAAAGTCCTTTTGGTGAGCTTTCAGGTAAGCGTTCATAGCCGGACTGAATCTCAGACGGAAATTGCCGCTTCTGTAAATCTCCATAGCCTCTGCCCACATCTGATTGATATACTCTCTGGAAGCCTGTTCATCCGCCAAAATATGAACCTCAGCCCTTTCAGGATAGACCATAACCGGAACGAAGCGGCGGTTGCCTGTTCGGTCAAGGGGAAGAAAGTCAAGGGTATTAGAAGAACCTCCAAACACACATTGTCGTTTTCTGTCTGCCGGATGTGTTTCATAGGGTATCTTATAGGTTTCCTTTTGGCGGCTCAGAAAGGACTTGATTTCTTCAATGCTCTTAGCGTTGGCGGTTGCAATCATTTCCGACATTTCAATAATCCAATGCCCCTGCATTTTGCGATACACATTTTCATCATCCAGCTTTTTCAAGTCATCAGAGAACCAGTCATCATTGACCGCAAGCAAACGGAAGAAAGAGGACTTTCCGGCTCCCTGACCGCCTACAAGACAGAGCATTACCTCAAATTTACACCCCGGCTTAAAGGCTCGTGAGATAGCACCCAGCAGAAACAACTTCAATGCTTCATAGGTGTAATCATCTGTATCAGAACCGAGAAAGCGGTGCAGACAGAAGCGTATGCGTTCTGTTCCGTCCCATTGCAGGGCATTGAGAAAATCACAGACAGGGTGGTAACGGTTTTCATTGGCAATAACCGCAACTGCGTCTATGATTTTCTTCTCTACGGTCAATCCATAGTTTTCTTCAAAATATAGGAGCAGATATTTCACATCCACATCCGTCAATGTCGGGCTGTCACGATACCAACCGAGGGGCTTCACAATGTCGATTCTTTCGGTCAGAAGATTTTTTCGGATAGCCCCTTTTCAAAAGCGGGTCATATTGCAGAACACGCTTATAATTTGCGGCAGTATTATAAACCTTACCTTTCTCGCTCTGCTCTAAGCTGTTTCGGATTTCTTCTACTGTGCATGGTTCTGTCTGCTGACAGTTCTGCAATTCGCTGTTCAAGTTTCAACACCTCCTTTCTCTGTTCTGCCACAAGTGCTTTTCGTTCCTCCAATGAACCATACAGAAGAATATCAAGCAGATATTCGATATAGTTCTTCTTATACAGTGCTTCTGCAAACAGAGGATTCCATTCCTCATCCGGCTGTTTAGGAGCGTATTTCTTTTCCCATTCTCTAAGAAGATGAAAATAATCCGTCAGCACCTTGTAGCAATGATTTTCTCCTTTTTGATACTTCTGTTCCGGTGTCGGCTCACGAATACGAGGGCGGACACTGGGCTTTTGTCGGCTGTCATAGTTAAGACCAAAATCTTCAGCAAGTTTGACAGCAGCTTCCCTCAGCCCGATACCGAATAGCTTCGCTGTGAGATCAACAGCGTCTCCGGTTGCTCCGCAGCCAAAACAGTAATAGCGTTCATCCAGCTTCATACTGGGGGACTTATCTGAGTGAAACGGACAGCACGCCATACCTGTGCGACCCACTTTCAAGCCATAGGCTTCTGCGGCTTGTCGGGCAGTAACATTTTCTTTTACAACTTCAAATACATTCATGTGACTCCTTTCCTGAAACGAAAAAAGCACCTGTCATTTTCAAAACGAAAACAGCAAGTGCCTTAGAGTTCCATATTTAATTTTAGGTGCAAAAAAGCAGGAGACCTTTTCAGATTTCCTGCTTAGCAAAGCTGTGAAGATTTAATTGTGGTTGGGTTGCCAGTTATACAAACTGGAAATTTTCTTTTTAGAATGAATTATTTAATTTCTACAATAGCACCATATTTCGTATGCGGAAGATATTGTACCTTTAAATAAGTATTTTTATCAATATACCTTGAAAATACTGTGATTTCGATTTCATCATCTTTAACTTTATCATATAGAAAAATACTTCTTCTTTCAGAAGATATATCTGCACCACCATGAGATTGTTCAGTTACATATCCTTCTGCATAACTATACTGTTTGTTTATGATGTAAGGCATATCTAAAACAAAATCTTTCAAATATAAGATTAAAAGAATAGCTACTATAACAAGAATGGTATTAGCCAATCGAAGAAATATTATATCATTTTTTTCCAGTATATTCTTTTTTTATCGCTTCTTTATCAAAAAATATCGAATAGATAAGTTTTCTTTTTTTAATTAGATAGATAATGCAAGCAATTAACGCTATAACAAATAATGAAACTCTTATAAACAATCTAAATATAGCAAAATCCATAATATCATCCCCTTAAACTTCAAGTTTGTTGCTTACATTATACTTCATCAACCTAAAGAATGGAAGATTTTTTCTTGCCTCCCAAAGCAAAAGCACCTGTCATTTTCAAAACGAAGACAGCAAGTGTCTTAGAGTTCCACATTCTATTTTGAGTGCAAAAAAGCAGGAGAACTTTTCAGATTTCCTGCTTAGTAAAGCTGTGAAGATTTAATTGTAGTCAGTTTTTCTTATACCATCCGAAATTTATACTTTAATGTTCTCTCATAACAAAAATCAATTTTGTCCTCCAACAAAAATACCGTTTGGGGGATTATCCCATATAAAATTATCCTCAGCCACTTCGCTCTCCAATGCAATTTCAATTTTATATATCCCCACATTTTGGGCATTTTCATCATCCTGACTATACATATAAAAATTCATACAATACCTTTCCTTCTCTGTCAATATGAGATACATACCATCCAATTCCGTTTTCCTTTTACCATAGTTGCTTTCACTTGATGATGCACAATCGCCCTCAAAACTTTGGATACTGCCCTCAATATAATCGAAAAAAGCAGAGATTTCAGTGTCTAAATTCTCAATGTTCTTTTTGCTTTCTTCGGAAAATAGAGATTTGAGTTTCTCTGAATCCTGTTGCTTATATGCCTCAATAACTTGTTGACATATTTTATCCGTTTCATTTTGTTCAGAGCTAAACCAGTCATTGAAATACTTGTTAGAGCAGCCTGTTAAACCGAGTATCATAATCACACTGGAAAACAACAATACCTTTTTCATATAATTACATCCTTTACTTGATAATTGCAAAATCACTTATTGGATTAAGGTCATTACAAAAAATTTCTTACTATCATTATACTTCATCAACCTAAAGAATGGAAGATATTTTCTTGCTCCCTAAAGCAAAAGCACCTGTCATTTTCAAAGTGAAAACAGCAAGTGCTTTAGAGTTCCATATCCTGTTTTTTGCTTTTCGCCGGAATTGTCCGGCTGACTTCACGCTCTGCTATTTCTTTCTTTTTGCGGCTCAACTGCTCTATAATGGAACTTTTAGCTTTCTTCTTGATTTGCTCCGTTCCGGCTTTTTTGACCTCCGGTTTCATCAGCGTGGTTTGGATTTTCTGAATGGTTGATTTCATAGCGTTTGTGATTCTGGCAATCACGCCATCCAATCGTTTCACTGCATACTCAACTTCTTTCTTTGAAGCCTTACGCTCAGGGGAGAGAACCCACGCTTTAGACTGCTCCACCAGCTTAATATCCTCCTTGTGCGTTTCCAGTTTTACAGTATCAGCAACGACCTCAACCGCCTTGTCATAGGCAATATCGGCAACCTCGTCCACCAGAGCTTCCACATCTTCAATCTTCATCGTGAGTTCTTCCAACTTTTGCTCCTGTGCTGCCAGTTGCTCCTTTTGCTTGAAAAGAATATAGTCCTGTTTTTCCAGATAAGCACGACCACCATATTCCGGTTCTTCTTCCAGTTGTAAGCCATGCTTTTTCGCCACATCGAACAGCAACACTCGGCAGGCTGAATCGAAAGTCATCTTGCGGTTATTTTTTCTTCCGACAGGCTTCTCCGGTTCCGGCAGTTCAAACCCCAGTGCTTCCAAAGCCTTTTCCTGTTGTGGGGCAATCTCCCCATATTGATTTTCACAGTCGAACACATGACGCTCGTGAATATGAGGGGTGCTTTCATCCAAGTGCAGCGCCCAATTCAGGATATGGACATGAGAGCCGAAACGCTCATTTACGATTTCCATAAATTCTGTGACGATCTCAATGAGCAATTCCGGTGGAACATGATTATCAAGCGTTCCAATCTGATAGACCGTTTCCTCTGGACAGGTCTTTTTGCTTTTGAGCAAATCTCCGGTTTCCTTATTTCTTTCAGGGTGTCGGTTCTTCACATTTCTTTCGTTCTGCCTGGTCACAAAATCACGATACCGCTGACGATAAAAAAGCTGTTCCACATCTTCAAAAGTGGCAGACAGCTCATTTTCCTTTTCGGGATTTTTGAAATTGCGGAAGCCATTGTAACAGTCCCAATAGAGATTTTGTTTGGCTCGTTCTTCGTCAATGTGTTCGCTGTTGGCAATGTCAAAACTGCGGTCATTGTGCTTCGGATTATAAACGCCATTCTTTCCGGCTCGTCCATTGTGTCTTGTTAATTTCACATGAGTTCCTCCTTTTCTTTTTGATTTCCCCGACAGGGGAGAAGGGCAGCGAAGCTGATTCCTTGCGGCTTTCTGCGTCAAGTAATACCCAGTACTAAGTGGCGAAACGCCACTTAACTGGGCAAGGCTGCCGCCCTTGACCTGCACAGGGGTATTGCATTCCCTGTACCCATGCACAAAGGGTTGCACCCTCTGTACTCCCGCCCGAACAAACTGACTTCGCCCCGTCCCAAGCTCTGTCAGTTCCTTCGGTTTTACAAAACAGTCCACCGGACTATTTTGCAAAAAGAAAAACCGACGCATGATCGCTTTACGCTCAATACATCGGTTTCTTCATCTGACCTTGACGGTCATATTCAGTTGTCTAACATCGTACTGTTATAAAATCTATGTCATTTACGATTTTTCTTATGCTGATTTGCCCAGTAAGATTTTACAGGGATTCTTCTTCTCTCTATATCCTCCATAAATTCACTATCATCAACACCGCTGTCAATAGTGAATAATTTTTTGCCATTGACATATACACGAATAGAATTTCCCTTCATCTCGCAATATGTAATATCTTCAAAGCGAAAAGTTCTCTTTCTTCCAAAAGTTGAACGCCATGTGATTTCATCTCCGTTCACTTCCAGTTTCCACATAATCATGTTCAATGAGCCGATTAAAGAAACAATAAAGAAAATACTAAAACCAATTGGTGGCAATAAATCATCTTGTTGAATAGCACTGGCTACCGTAGCTCCCCCAAAAAGAAACACCGCCAATACAAAAAACATAGTAAGTACTTTTTCGGTTTTTATTATATAATGCGTCCTAATTATTCCCTTTTTCTGTTCTTCCTCTCGTTCTTTAGCTCTCTTTTGTTGAAGATTTACAAGATATTTCAAAAGAAGAAGTACAACTAAATAGGGACCTATTTGTGTAATTATATTAAAACACATTCGTAAAAAATCATTCATTTTTGCCCTCCATAGTTCCAGATATATAAAAATGATTGTTTGAAATCGAGCATTAAAAACCTCAATTTTTCATATCTCATTATACTTCATCAACTTAAAGAATGGAAGAAAAAATTTTGTGTGCAGAGTTCCTGTTCAAGCCTTGTAACGCACATTTCTGCAAAATCCATAGTCACCGATACTTTCCTCACAGGCGATAGGCAACGGTCAAAACATCAGGTCTGCACCTGACATTTTAACCGCATATCAGCCCTGATTATCACATTATCCCTGCTGGCTGTTCAGCCCATGCTTTTTCGCATATTCACTGGCTTTCTGTCTGCGTTCCTCACTGTAAGGCGGCAGGAAGCGGATAGACAGACGGGACTTTGCCAGCTCATAAGAAACACCGCCTTGAACATTGGATTTTTCCAGTCTGCAAAGGTCAGGGTACTTCTTAGCAAAAGCAGCCAACCTCTTTTTCAATCCGGCGTTGTGGGTGTAGATATTTGCCTTGTCCTCGCCCTCATTAAAGAGAACGATTGTTTCTTTCTCAATCTTCGTCAGTCTCGTCATAGCAGCCCTCCCTATGGTTTTTCAACACACGCAGCTTGCAGTAAAAGCAGCGATACCACCTTTCAACACCCTCAGCACTCAGCTTGACGGAAAGCATATAAAACAGCTTCTTCGCCACTGGATCGGGTGCAAGGGCAGCTACCATACGCAAACGCTCGACAGTTGCTTTCAGGTTCGGACAGCCAAAGGCATAAAGGGCTTCCATTTCATTCCGGTTCATCTTCATTGTGTTTTCCTCCTTAAAGTTTGATAAATGAAAAGCGACAGACACTTCATAAGGAAATACCTGTCGCTTCGTTTACGATATAAATTTGTTGGTTTTGGACTTGATAAAATCAGCAGTAAATCATTTCCTGTCTGATGATTTCTTCGGCTCGGTTACGGATAGAGTTCATGGACTGTACCCACAACATCTGATTGTCTGCTTTCATGGTTTCGGTCACGCCCTCGGCTTGTTTCATCTGCTCAATGATAAGGCTGCACCTTTCCGTTGCCTGTTCGTTCAGATCAGCAAGGTAAGTATGCAGTTCGCCGGATAAACAGAGGGCAGAGAACCTTGCAGGGCGGTACTGCTCCAAATATGTCCTGTGCAGTCTGCCCCACATACCGATAGGGCGGTGTTCCTCCGGCAGCTTCAAGTCCGGCACATAGTAATCGCCCACAAGAACATAGTCCAGACCGTTGCTTTCATCATGGATTCGTGGTTTCAATTCTGTCATGCTTATTTTTCTCCTTTCATTTTTTGCTGATTTGATTTACTTGTGGCGTTCTGTTCAACACGCACATTGCTATCAGAACTTTTTTCTTCTGCTATACGCTCATGCTCCGCAAATTCTTTTGATTTCTCACGAATCTTTTTCATATACTTACGATTGGATTCTCGTTTTCTGCGAAGCCGTTCCGCCTCTTTTTCAGCAGCAATCCTTTCTTCCTCTGTTGGTTCATGCTGCTCCACAGGTACTTGAAATTGCCCGACATAGTTAAGATATATCTCCACCTCTGTGGTGCGGTCTGCACCTTTTCCTTGTGGCTCGTGAACCAGAATTTTGTCGATAAATTCATTTATCATGGCAGGAGTAAGTTCTGTAATGTTCTCATACTTTTTAACCAGCTTTAGAAAACGCTCCACATTATTTTGACCGCCTATAATCCGTTGCATATCAGCGGTGTCAGTCTCAATAATCTTGTTCAGCTCGTTCTGCTCATTTTCATAATCAGTAAGCATACTCTGAAAAAGCCTGTCCGGCAATCTTCCAATTACATTATCTTCATAGATTTTCCTGATAAGCATATCCAGTTCGTGAACTCGCTTCTGATTTCTTTCAATGCGGTTTTTTACAGTTTCAGAAACAGCAATATCTTTCATCGCCGATTCTTCTTGCAGAGAATAAACAAACTCCCGCTCATTCAAAGAAACATAATGGCAAGTCTCCTGTATGGTTTTCAGAATGATGCTTTTAAGTGCTTTTGTTGAAATATGGTGGCAAGTACAATGCCGGTCATACTTCTGATAAGCAAGATTATAAGTGGAACATTCATAACAATCTGCCGGATTTGAATGGCTTATCCGCTTTTCGCCTTTGGTAGTATAGTATATTCTTTCACGCCCTTTTCGTTGCCTGTGATTATACATCGGCGCACCACAGTCAGCACAGTAAATCTTTCCGGTTAGAACATTAGGCTCACCCATAGGGTCTGCTTTTCTTACATTCTGTCTTAACTTTTGAGCAAGCATCCATGTTTCTTCATCGACAATAGGCTCTTGTGTATCATCAAAAACCACCCAATCTTCCTTATCTGCCCTTTTCGTCTTTTTGTCCTTATAGGAATTTTTGAATGTCCTGAAGTTGACAGTCTTTCCGATATACTCTGGTCGGGCAATCAGAGTAGTAACCTGATTTCCTCGCCACATATACGGATTTTCTTTGTCATAGTTGCTTGCATGATTTCCAAGTCCCTTTTTGCCAAGATAATAAGATGGTCTTTCAATTTTTTCTTCTGAAAGTTCTCTTGCTATCTGATAAGGTCCTTTTCCCTCAATAGTCATGCGATAAATTCTGCGGACTACTTCAGCAGCTTCTTCATCAATAATCCAATGGTCGGGGTTTTCGGGGTCTTTCAAATAGCCGTATGGTGGGATATTACTTGTATGAGCGTTGCCGGAAGAACCTCTGGATTTCAGTACAGCTTTAATTTTCTTACTTGTGTCCCTGACAAACCACTCATTCATGATATTCAGAAAAGGGGCAAACTCACTGGTTTCTTGACGGTCACTGTCAATACCATTATTGATTGCTATAAATCGAACTTCCTTTTCTCTAAACAGAATGTCAGTGAAAAAACCTACTTGCAAATGGTCTCTGCCGATTCTGGACATATCTTTGCAGATACAGGCAGTGATTTCTCCGTTTTTAACACCTTCAACAAGTCTGTTCCATGAAGGTCTGTCAAAGGTCGCTCCACTCCAACCATCATCGGTAAAATGAACAAGATTCGTAAAACCATGTTTCATAGCATAATCTTCAAGCATTTGCTTTTGATGAATGATACTGTTACTCTCTCCAGCATTATCATCATCACGAGACAGTCTTTCATACAAAGCAGTAATGCCATTGCTTTTATCTTTTTTTCTTCTCATGCTGAACTCCTTTCTTCAATTCCTATCCACTCCTTACGCTCACAAAATATCACATCGGTATAGGGCTTCGGCGGCTGGGTGAAATGCTCGGTAACGGAAACCTTCGCACCGTCAAAAGTCTGCCCTTCGGTGAAGTCCGGGAGCGTGCCGCCGTCCCCATCCGCAGGCTTTTCCTTCAAAAAGGCACGGAAAATGCGGCTGATTTCCCGCCAGCCTTCGGAGATGACGCGCTTGCCCTTTGCGGTGAAGGAATGGCCGCCGCAGTCGAAAGTTGCCGTGACCGCCTCATACATATACGGCTCCGCCGACACACACAGCAGCTTGCAGCAGACCAGCAGGAACAAATTGCGCTCGC
>ENA-OQKT01000019-OQKT01000019.1-human-gut-metagenome-genome-assembly--contig:-NODE-19-length-27202-cov-2.674681_pt1 | contig 27202 bp, 32 predicted proteins | sample MGYA00242650_ERZ504801 | MGnify/ENA primary metagenome ERZ504801 (study PRJEB26092, sample SAMD00036396) | human gut metagenome | host: Homo sapiens | study: EMG produced TPA metagenomics assembly of...
TTCAGTACCTGTTCAAAAATAACCGGTATCAACAGGGTTCGGAGCATTTTGTTTGTAAAAATATGTTGCTGTTCTTTCATTTTTTTCCACCTGAATCTATTTTCTTTTTTTGATTATACGCTTAATTTTCTGTGATGCAATAGAATAAAATGTATTTTTTAACGTTTTCAGGGTTACTGTTCACCCGCCACTATTCCGCGAGGTGTTTTGGCATGAATATGCCAAAATCCCGAGACATACAAGCCAAAATTCCATTGCCGCAGGCAATCTGGAATGAATTTTGGCTACGTTACTGTGAACAAAGTGAACAGTAATTTTTCAGGAAATCTGATAATTGTTCTTGTTATGTTCTTCAAAATCTGATACAGTAAATCTGTTAAAAATAAGGCAGGGCATATCAGCCCGCAATTCTTAAATCTTATACAAATCAAGAAAGCAGACAGATCATATGCAAAGAATCCTTAAATATATTATCTCCGAAAATACAACTCCGGTCACGATTCTGGACTTTCTAAAAAAAGAGGGGTTTTCCCGCCACATATTAAGCTCAATGAAGAACACTCCCAACACCATCATTCTCAATGGTGAACGTGGTTTCGGACGATCAGTGCTTAAACCGCAGGATCATCTGATCGTCACTGTTCCTGAAACCGAATCAGGAGAAAACATTATCCGTACAAAGATGGATTTGAATATCATTTATGAAGATGAGGATATCCTTGTGATAAACAAGCCTGCAGATATGCCTGTGCACCCTTCTGCGGGAAATTATGAAAATACTCTGGCAAATGGAATCGCCTGGTATTTTGCAGAAAAAGGAGAAGATTTTGTTTACCGCTGTATCAACCGGCTGGACCGGGATACCACCGGTGCTCTGATCCTTGCCAAAAATCCCCTCAGCGCAGCGATTCTGTCAGTTCAGATGAAAAAACGTCAGATTCTCAGGACTTATCTCGCACTTGTAGACGGGCTTCTTCCTGACTCCGGAACGATCAACGCTCCTATCGCACGAATGGAAGGCTCCGTGATCACCAGGGAAGTAAATTTCGGAACCGGGGAGTCTGCAATAACTCATTATGAACGGCTGGCGGCAGGAAAAGAATATTCTCTGGCCGAACTTCATCTGGAAACAGGACGCACACACCAAATCCGTGTGCATATGAAATATATCGGGCATCCTCTGCCCGGAGATTATTTATACAATCCTGATTACCGTCGGATAAACCGCCAGCCCCTCCATTCTTATCAGCTGGAGTTTACTCATCCGACAACCGGAAAGGTCATGCTTTTTACTGCTCCGCTTCCCATTGATTTCATTTCTGCCTTTTATAGCAATCCTCTAAAATAATGTATTTATAGCAATTCCATAAATTACTGCAAACAAAACAGTTCATCAGCTTTTTGTCTGATGAACTGTTTTGATATGAATGCATATACATTCTTACTTATTTTTCTCATAAATGATCAGAAGACCTCTCAGAAGAAGTTCCTCATCCAGAATGATTTCTCTTTTACAATGGGGAACGATTTTCTTTGCCAGACCACCGGTTGCCACTACAGTTGCCTTCTCCCCCAATTCCTCTTCGATCCTGTCAATAATTCCATCCAGAGCTGCTGCATTGCTGTAAAGAACCCCACTCTTCATACATTCGATCGTGTTTTTCCCAATCACATGTCTTGGCGCATCAATACTGATTCCGCTGAGCTGGGAAGCCCTCGCAGTAAGTGCATCCAGGGAAACCCCTACACCCGGAAGAATCATTCCTCCTACATACTGCTTCTTACTGTTGACAACAGACGCTGTGGTTGCAGTTCCCATATCAATAAGGATTAACGGCACCGGATAACCGGCAATTCCTGCCACTGCATCAGCAACCTGATCTGCACCAAGCTCGTCCCGGATTATCCATCATAATATTCAGTCCTGTCTTTACACCAGGTCCGAGAACAATTGCTATTTTTCTTAAGTAATTTTCTCTGCGGCAAGTTTCACAATATTTGTGATCTGCGGCACTACAGAAGAAATAATACAGCCCTCAATCTCTGTTTTTTTTATATGATAGATATCAAGAACATTCTTTAAATCCACCGCATATTCCAGTTCCGTCTTTGTACGGTTAGTAGAAAGGCGTTCTATAAAATATGTTTTCCGGTCATCAATACATCCAACTACAATGTTGGTGTTTCCAACGTCAATTGCTAAAATCATAATTATTTATCTCCAATTTCTTAATCGTCCTGTTCCCTTAACAGACAGAATCCTGCATCAGCGAAAGAATTTTATCCAGGATCCTAAAAGCTGCGTCTTCTTTACTCATAAGCGGAAGAGAGATTTCCTCATCCTGTGTGATCAATGTCAGTACATTGGTATCTCCCTGAAATCCGGCGCCCTCCACTTTCACATTGTTGGCAGCCACCATATCCAGATTTTTCTTTGCCAGCTTGGCTCTGGAATTGTCGATCACATTCTGTGTCTCCATGGAAAATCCGCAGAGAAACTGTCCATGCTGTTTGTGTTCCCCAAGAAACTTCAGGATATCATCTGTTCTTTCCAGTTCTATGGACATCTGTCCATCACTTTTCTTAACTTTTTCTTCACTGATCCTGGCAGGGCGGTAATCTGCCACAGCAGCAGCTTTAATAATGATGTCCTGTTCGTTGCTGACAGAAGTTACAGCTTCATACATGTCTCTTGCAGTCACAACAGGTATCAGATTTACAAACATGGGAGGTTCAATTGAAGTACGTCCGCTGACCAGCGTGACATCTGCACCGCGGAGCATGGCAGCTTTCGCAATAGCATAGCCCATTTTTCCTGAAGAATGATTGGTAAGATAACGAACAGGATCAACAGATTCCTGTGTAGGACCTGCAGTTACAAGGATTTTCTTTCCTTTCAGATCTTTCTCACAGGCAGCTTCGCGCTCAATATAGGCAAGTAATGTCTCAGGTTCCGGCATTTTTCCCGCTCCTGTGTCACCACATGCCAGATATCCGCACGCCGGAGCGATCACTTCATATCCGTAATGCTCCAGAATCTTTAAATTATCCTGTACTACAGGATTCTCAAACATATTGGTATTCATGGCCGGGGAAATGAATTTTTTACATTTGCATGCCATGATCGTGGTAGTAAGCATGTCATCTGCGATCCCATGTGCCAGTTTACCGATCACATTAGCACTTGCCGGTGCGATCATCACCGCATCTGCTTTCTTTGCAATCGATACGTGTTCTACCTGAAACTGAAAATTCCGGTCAAAGGTATCCACCAGACATTTATTTCCTGTGAGAGTTTCAAAAGTGATCGGATTGATAAAATTCGTAGCGTTCTCTGTCATCAGCACATGAACATCTGCATGACGTTTCTTCAGCGCGCTTGCCAGATATGCAATCTTATACGCCGCAATGCTGCCTGTCACTCCCAGTAATACTGTTTTTCCTTCCAGTGTCATTTTCCTTTACCTCTTTCTCCGAACCATATTATTTCTGGCTGTTTCTACGTCTTTATACTTACATGTCAAAATCTATCATAATTCATCTTTGATAACAGGATTCTGACTTTTACAATTCTATTTATTATAGACTAATTATTATCAAAAATGCAATAAGTGATTTGTTTTATTTGCGAAACAATCAGAACGTTACTGTTCACAGTAACGTAGCCAAAATTCATTCCAGATTGCCTGCGGCAATGGAATTTTGGCTTGTATGTCTCGGGATTTTGGCATATTCATGCCAAAACACCTCGCGGGATAGAGGTATGTGAACAGTAACGGTGAACCTCAGCAAGATTACACTTAACCGTTGTTTAATAAAGTATTTCCTGCTATTATAATAATAATCAGTCAGATATCCATAATTTGCGCTGGACTCTACCTGACTTAACTGACAGACCGGATTACTATAATATACTGATATCAACATATAAATCCGGTGTATGACTTTGTGGAGGAATATAGGAATATATGAAGAATTATCAGATCACGCAATGGTGCGCAGCTTTTATCAGACAGCAGGTACAGGAAGGAGACTTCTGTATTGATGCTACAATGGGAAACGGAAATGATACGCTTCTGCTTTCGCAGCTATGCGGAGAATCAGGAAAGGTTCTTGCCTTTGATATTCAGGAGCAGGCACTGACTGCAACCCAAAAGAGACTGAACGCCGGACATGTTCCGGAAAATTACCGACTGCTTCTGGAATCTCACGCAAATATGGCAGAATATGCCACACCAGACAGTGTAAGCTGCATTGTATTTAATTTTGGTTATCTTCCCGGAGGAGATCATTCACTTGCAACCAGAGGTAAAACCAGCATTCAGGCATTGACCCAGGCTTTAACCCTTCTGAAAAAAGGCGGAATGATTTCTCTTTGCATCTACAGTGGCGGCGATTCCGGATTTGAAGAGCGGGATCAGATCCTTGACTGGCTGAAAAACCTTGATCCCCATCAATATCTGGTAATCAAAAGCGAATATTATAATCGCCCCAACAACCCACCGATACCAGTGCTGATAATTAAAAATTAACTGTATCTGTTCCAAAAAGCAGCAGAAAAGATTTTTCATATCTCTCCTGCTGCTTCTTGTTATGCCTTTTCTTCAATTTTTGTTTGTTCTCCGGGCACTTATACTTCGATTTCTGTTTTACTTAATCTGTAATGGTAATCTTCTCAATAACCGGCTGCTGATCTGACGGGATTGTTCCATTGTCGTCTGTCGGTTTTGCATCCTCGCAGATCTTATCAACAATATCCATGCCTTCTGTCACATGGCCAAATCCTGCATAATCTCCGTCCAGAAATGTACTGTCTGCCTGAACAATAAAGAACTGCGAGCTTGCGCTGTCCGGATCACTGGCTCTTGCCATGGAAATAGTCCCTCTTGTGTGGGAAATATCATTGTCTACTCCATTGTTGCTGAACTCACCCTTAATATTCTCTTTTGATCCACCTGTTCCGTCTCCGTTGGGATCACCACCCTGGATCATGAATCCATCCATGATACGGTGGAATGTCAGTCCGTCATAAAAACCTTCCTGTGCGAGTTTCACGAAATTTGTCACTGTGATCGGTGCTGTATCTGCATCCAGTTCCACATCAATCGTACCGTAATCCTTTACTTCAATCTCTGCGTGATGAATTCCTGTCAGTTCTTTGGAAGTATCCAGAAGCACACTGGTTGTACTGCTGTCTGAAGAATCTTTATTTTCAGAATCTGTATCAGCAGAATCACTCTTTTCATCAGAACCATCAGAAAATCCGGCTTTTTCTGCCTCTTCTTCACTTGCTACATTATCACTGTCAGAAGAAGCAGCTTTTGTCTCCGTCTCTTCCTGAGAAGAAGTCTCCTCTTTCGCTGTTTCCTCTGTTTTTGTACTCTCTTCTGTTTTATCACTGCTGCCACATCCTGCCAGTAACCTGCTGACATGGCTGTAACACAAAGTGCTGCCAGTAATTTTCTTTTCATTTTCCTTTACCTCCGAAATCATTTACAACAATCTGATTATAACCTATCTACAGAAAAAAAACAACTCTTTTCACAAAATGTTCAGATTGTGAATGTTTCCTGTGTTTACTTCTTTCTGATTGCCTGTTAAAATGTATATGGCTGTTCAGTTCTGTACCTTCCCTTTTTGCAGTGAAACCGGAACAACAGACTGATGAACAGTCAGAATATATCTGCAAAAGAAAGCGAGGAATCCAAAATGGAAAAAATAACAAGTTTTACCATTGACCATATCAAATTACAGCCTGGAATTTATGTTTCACGTAAGGATCCGGTTGGCGGCAGTATGATCACTACCTTCGATATCCGTATGACTTCTCCTAACGAAGAACCTGTGATGAATACCGCTGAGCTTCACACGATCGAGCATCTGGCAGCAACATTCCTGAGAAACCATAAAGAGTTCGGCTCTAAAATGATCTACTGGGGACCGATGGGATGCCGTACAGGTAATTATCTTCTTTTAAATGGCGATTATGAGTCCAAGGATATCGTTCCGCTTATGATCGAGACTTTTGAATTTATACGTGATTTTGAAGGTGAAGTTCCGGGAGCATCTGCAAAAGACTGCGGAAATTATCTGGATATGAATCTGCCTATGGCAAAATATCTGGCAGGAAAATTTCTGGATGAAGTTCTTTATGATATCAAGCCAGACAGACTTATTTATCCACAGTAACATTCTACAGTATTACAGCAATCCTCATAAACAACACACCGAAAAAGATTTCTATCGTATTTTTCAGACAAAAAAAGCAGAAGCTGACAGGTCATTATCCCCCGCAGCTTCTGCTTTTACTTATACATTTCTGTCAACATTTTTCCAAAAAAGCCTTTATTGTACCTCTCATAGAAATATATTTAAAGAGGACTGATACAAATTTTTATATCATCAGATTATTCTGCACTTTCATCATAAGACGTATCTGCTGATGTATCTGCTGCAGTCTCACCTGCGTCTGCTGATGTATCTGCTGCAGTCTCACCTGCGTCTGCTGCCGGAGCTGTTGTTGTCACAAAATCTCCGCTTGCATAACAGGTCTGTCCATTATAATCCACACGAATCCATCCATTCTCGCATACACCTGTACTGTTCAGCTGAGTTCCGGCTGCCACACTTGAAATCAGATCTGCATCTGAACTTGCATCAGAACGAAGATTTAATTCTGATGACGCATAATAGGTACCGGATTTCACTTCTACTTTTACACCACTGGCTGTCTGCTCTGCTGCCGGCGTTGGTGTTGCTTCCGGTGTTGGTGTTGCCTCTGAAGCCTCAGGAGTAGGTGTGACTTCCGGTGTTGGTGTTACTTTAACGATCATAACGCTGGAATCAATAGTAGGATCAAATCCGCATCCCTGAGCAGCAAATGCAAGTCCCAGTACAAGAACCAGCCAAAGTGATTTCTTCATAAGTAGTTTCCTCCTTTATCAAACACGCTCTGTCCCCTCGTGTTTTCTGTGTTCGCTTTATGTATTAATATACACGATTCTTACAGATAATTCAAGTATGCGTTTTGTCCTGCTTTGTCTGCTTTCTTCCATTTGCGCGGAATTGCTGCAGGGTTACTGTTCACTCCGTTCTCAGTAACGCTGTAGGTTCTGTGTTTATCTACAACAATTCATAAAGGACTTCCACCTCGCCGCCACAGATCATTCCCAGATTCGCACCGCCCTGGTTAGACAGATTATATTTTCTGATTTCACCATGCTGCGCTTCTGGTGCATATTTCAAAGCCTGAAATTCTACATTTCCGCCTCCGATGCTTCCATATGAATTCCCGTCTTTATCAATAAACATTTTACTTCCTGTCCCTCTTGGAGAAGAACCACTCTTGGATATGATCGTGATCATAATTCCATTTTCTTTTTTCCTGACAGCATCCTCCACAGCTCCATCAATATAAGAAACATCATACCTGTTCTTTTCCTGAACGATCTCCGCAGCAATACTTACAGCAATCTCTGCCGGCATATGTCCTCCGATCGGCAATCCAATCGGTGCATGGATACTGTTGAGCTGTTCTTCGCTGAAACCTTCTCCGAGTAATTTTTCTCTGGTCAGTTTTACCTTATTTTTACTGCCGATCATTCCCAGATAAGTATAAGGGCGTCTCAGGATCTGTCTGGCACAGGCACTGTCTCCGAGATGACCTCTTGTCACGATCACATAATAAGCATTTTCATAGGCCGGTATTTTGTCTGAAAGTTTATCATAGCTGCCTTTGATCAGCCGATCGGCATCCGGAAATCTCTCTGAAGTCACAAAATCTTCTCTGTCATCCATAACAGTCACATGAAATCCCAGCATTTTTCCGATTTTTGCAACAGGCTGCGAAACATGTCCGCCTCCAAAAATGATAAGCTGCGGATTTTTCACATAAATTTCCACAAAGAAATCTACATCTCCCATATGAACAACTTTTGTCTCCTGGCACTCCGCCAGATCAGCTTCATATTTTTTTCCAGAAATCTGCTGTATTTTCATCGGATGATAAACAATGGTTTTCTTTTATCAGACATTTTTCGCCCTTATGATTCCCGTTTAAAACCATTGCTGTTTTTACTTTTCCTGTTTCTTCCAAAATTTGATAAATTTTTCTGTACATAACTCTCTCCTGTTTCGATATAAAATACCTTTTGACCATGACATCATTATATATTATAATTGACAGAAAAAGGGGGATTATTATGAAAAAAAACTTTTTTCTACACAGTCTGCCCTTCAGACTGCTTGTCGGCGTGGCTTTTGGAATCTGTATCGGACTTCTTCTTAATATAATAGATGAATCTGCCATTACGACTGCAGTACTGAATGTGGTTGTAACATCGAAGTATATTCTTGGTCAGCTGATCAGCTTTTCTGTTCCGCTGATCATCATTGGATTTATCGCACCATCTATTACCAGACTCGGAAACAATGCTTCCAGAATGTTAGGTGTTGCAGTCAGTATTGCTTATGCTTCCTCACTGGGAGCTGCTTTATTCTCTGCATTATCCGGATACCTGCTGATCCCACATTTGTCCTTCAGCTCCACTGCCAGTCATCTCAAAGCTTTGCCGGATGTAGTTTTTGAACTTTCCATTCCACAGATAATGCCTGTCATGAGTGCACTTGTACTGGCCATTATGCTGGGACTTGCATCTGCATGGACAAAAGCCAGTCTGATTTCTTCTTTTCTTGAAGAATTTCAGAAGATCATACTGGCTATTGTATCAAGAGTCATTATTCCGATTCTCCCATACTTCATCGGACTGACTTTCTGTTCACTGGCATACGAAGGAACAATCACCAGACAGCTTCCTGTATTCCTTCAGGTAATCGTCATTGTTCTGATTGGACATTTTATCTGGATAGCTCTTCTATATATACTTGCAGGAATTTATTCCAGAGAAAATCCTCTGAAAGTTGTGAAACATTATGGTCCCGCCTACCTCACAGCCATAGGTACCATGTCATCTGCTGCCACACTGCCAGTCGCCCTCCAATGCGCACACAGAGCAAAACCTCTCCGAAAGGATATGGTAGATTTTGGTATTCCACTGTTTGCCAATATTCATCTCTGTGGTTCTGTCCTCACAGAAGTATTCTTCTGTATGGCAATCTCCAAATTCTCTATGGTGCAGTTCCTGCGCCGGGGGCCATGGTTCTTTTCTGTGTCCTGCTTGGAATTTTTGCCATTGGTGCTCCGGGTGTACCGGGAGGCACCGTTATGGCATCTCTCGGTATTATCACCGGTATCCTGAAATTCGGCGATTCTGCTACAGCTCTGATGCTGACTATCTTTGCCCTTCAGGACAGTTTTGGGACAGCCTGTAACGTAACAGGCGATGGTGCCCTGACTCTGATTCTTACCGGATATGCCAGATACCACAATATCAGAGAACAGAAATTGCAATAAAAGTTTAAAATACCATCATATCTGTCTTTTTTCTTAGATATGATGGCCTTCATTTTCTTACGGACGAATCACCTTATCTGCACCTGTCATACGCTCTGCAATCGTATACATATCGGTAACTTTTCCAACCATCAGTTTCTCCATCAGTCCATAATGCTTCAGGCAGGTACCGCAGGTCAGGATTTCCACGCCTTCTTCTTCCATCTTTTTCAGATCTTCCAGACTTTCAGAGTCTTCTGTTGTAAGTTTTGCACCTCCATTATAGAAAAGGATTGTATCCGGATGTGTTTCCATCTGAGAAAGGGCATAGATAAATCCTTTAATCAAAATCTTTCCCAGTTCATCATCACCATTTCCCATAACATTTGAGGAGATTACTGCTACCGTCACTTTTTTATGCGGTGCTTCGCAGACAAATTCCTCTTCTTCCAAGGTACCACCTGTCTGTTCGGTCTTTACTGCCATCTTCACCTGATACTTTTTGTCTCCCAGTTTTTCAGATACAAACGTACAACCTGTTTTATTTGCAAGTCTGCTCAGATTATTCACTGCGGTTTCATTATCGATCAGAATTTCAATCTCATCACCGACTGCCGCATTATCAATAACCTTCTTTGTCATCACTACCGGAATCGGACACTGTTTTCCCATTACATTTACTTCATGTTTCATTTTCTGTCACCTCTTGTTATTCTTTATATTCACTGCTTATTACTCTTCGCAATCTCCCTAGAGCGTGTCTGAAAAATCATTCCCGCAATCTGCACGCCCCACTTTGCAGGATATTTCACCCGAATTCAGTTGCCGTAGCCCACTACGGCGCCCTCATCCGGGCAAAATATCCCACAAATTGTGACGCACATCTTGCAGAAAGCCTTTTTCAGACACGCTCTAGGGGACTTACCTGATTACAACAATTCCATAAAATATATATTTTACATCTGATTCTTACCGCGTTTAATATATTTTCCTGTTTTCTCCAGAATTACTTTTCCATCCTGCACCACATGAGCTCCTCTTAAATATACGCTGTCAATATCTCCATGAAGCTTAAATCCCTCATATGGATTATTATCCGTATGATACAGATGTGTCTTTGCAGAGATAACGTTTTCCTTCTCAGGATCAAATACAACAATATCTGCATCACTTCCCTCACGTATCACGCCCTTATTGGGATACACTCCGTAAAGTTTAGCTGCATTCTCACTTAACAGACGGCACATCTGTTCCTGCGTGATCCTGCCTGTGCGTACACCGTATGTATAAAGCAGAGTTCCTCTCGTCTGTACTCCCGGCAGCCCTCCCGGAATCTTCGTGAAATCATCTTTACCAAGAGCTTTCTGCTCCATTGTAAAGCTACACTGGTCAGTTGCAACCGTCTGGATCTGATCATTCGCCAGTGCTTTCCACAGGCAGTCCTGATCTGCTTTCTTACGGATTGGAGGTGCACACACGTATTTGGCACCTTCAAAATCCGGTTTTGAATATACACTGTCATCCAGAAGCAGATACTGCGGACAGGTTTCCGCATATACCTTTTGTCCGTTCATTCTGGCACGCATCACTTCTTCAAATGCTTTCCGGTTGGTAAGATGTACTACCATTACAGGAGCATCTGCTGCATCTGCGATCACAAGAAGGCGGTGAACTGCCTCTGCCTCCATAATATCCGGACGCACCAACGGATGATTCTCAGGTCCCAGACGTCCCTCTTTTTTGGCTTCTGCGATCAACGCATCGATTGCCCCTGCATTCTCACAATGTACCCCTGCAAAACATCCGTATTCATTTAATTTCTTAATAATCTTATAAAGGTCACCGTCATCTACGATCATTGCCGGATAAGTCATGTAAAGTCTTAAAACTAGGTAATCCCTTCATTGATCATATCTTGTATTTCTCTCTGAGTTTCCTCATTCCATCCACAATAGACATATGGAAAGAATAATCACAGGAACATTTCCCATCTGCTTTCTCATGCCACTTCTCAAGGCCTTCCCTCAGCGTATGGCCACCTTTATCCTGAGACGCATAATCGATCACCAGAGTTGTACCTCCTGCAATGGCAGCTCTTGTTCCTGTTTCAAAATCATCTGCCGTCACTGTTCCTGCCACTTCCAGGTCAAAATGTGTATGTCCGTCTATAAATCCCGGAAAAAGCAGCTTACCGTTTACATCAACTACCTGTGCATCCTCTGCTTCCAGATTCCGGCCTACTTTTACAATCTTCTCTCCATCTATAAGAACATCTTCTCTGACAGACATATCCCCCGATACTACTGTACCATTCTTCAGTAAAGTTTTCACTGTTTCTGACACCCCTTTCTTTATTATAAGTTAGGGACAAAAAGTATTTTACCCCTAACTTATCGCAATTCTCATGTTTAAAATATACCACGATTCCTATATCACTTCAATGATTTATGATTATAATCACAAATTTTTTAAGGTATTCACATTTATTTTTTTTAGGCTCTTTTTATTTCCTTTTTTTATGATAGAATATAAAAAATGTGCAGTTTCCATGTGTCTGCACTGAACGTTTTGACGGATAAATTTATCCGCTTTACTACATGCTCATAATCGAATGACTGTTACTGCTCAGACTATAGAAGCCCCTGCCTGATTCGGTTATGATCCGTTTAAAAGTTATATTAATAGGAGGAAATCAAATGGGACGACTTACTGTGTTAAAACAAATCGCTGCTGATCTTGCTTCCCAGTTCGGACCTGACTGTGAAGTAGTAATCCATGATCTGAAAACTTCGGAGCCGGAACATTCCATCGTCTACATCGTAAATGGTCATGTTACAAACAGAGATATCGGAGACGGACCATCCAATGCTGTTTTTGATGCGATCCGCAATCAGGAAAAAGGAGCAACCCCCGAAGACCATACCGGTTATCTGATGAAAACAGCAGACGGCAAGATCCTGAAGTGCAGCACTTCCTACATTCATGATGACGATGGTACCCTTCATTATGTTTTCGGAATCAATTATGACATTACCAAGCTTACTATGATCGAATCTGCCCTTCATTCTCTTGTCACTCCGGAAAATAAGGAAGAGAAGCCCAAAGAGATCACTCATAATGTCAATGATCTTCTTGATCATCTGATCGAAGAATCTGTAGCTCTGGTAGGCAAACCTGTTCCTTTAATGAATAAGGAGGATAAGGTTACTGCTATTCAGTTCTTAAATGATGCAGGTGCTTTCCTTATTACAAAATCCGGAGATAAGGTTGCAAATTATTTCGGAATCTCCAAATATACATTGTACAGTTATATTGATGTAAATAAGTAAAAACAGGAAAGAATGATATAAAAACAGACCTGCATGGTACTTTTCCATCAGGTCTGTTTTTCTTCTGTTTTCTTTTTCATCTAGCGCCGGTATATCGTTAAATATGCTCTCTCTTTCATCTCCTTCCTCGTATGTTTTTTCGATATTCCTTTATAGACTGATTATAACACAGAACAACAGCATTTTTTCTCTTTCACGCGAACAGTAATTATATGGCGTGAATGGTATGGAAAAAGGTTGTCTTTAAATTTGAAATCTTTTATACTTGATATATATACAACATTTTGATGACAAATTTTATTAATCCTTATCAGACGGAGGTGCTGTTATGTCTGAACAGATTTTATCTGCTGTTCATGGTGTCACTACCATGCTCTTTGGAATTTACTGTTCTGCATTTTTTCTTGGGATCAAACCGATCAGAAAAATATCCTGACTATGTTTCTGTTATTTTTAGGGCAGGGACTGTTATATGTAATTGATCTGGCATTATTTGGGGAAACTCTTGCAAATATGTCCTATCCTCTGATCGTACATTTTCCATTGGTTTTATTCCTCTCCGTTCATTATAAGTATCCTCTGATTTCTTCCGCTGTTTCTGTCTTTTCTGCCTATCTGTGTTGCCAGATAAGCAACTGGACCGGATTATTCGCTTTGGCAATAACAGGATTACAGTGGTGTTATTATTCTGTGCGGATCTTAACAACAACCTTAACTTTTGTCCTTCTTTATCGATATGTATTTCGATCTACAAAAACAATTTTTACAAAAAATGCACGTGAGCTTTCCATCATCGGTTTCCTGCCATTTGTATATTACGTTTTTGATTATGCTTCCACCAAGTTTTCAACTTTACTTTATTCCGGAAATAAAGCAGTTGTTGAGTTCATGGGATTTGCATTCTGCATTGCCTACCTGGTATTTCTCATCATCTACTTTCAGGAATATGAGAATAAACAGGAGATAACGCAATACAGCAATCTTCGTGAAATGCAGCTTCAATCCATGCAAAACGAAATTGAACAGGTAAAGATCAGCAGCCAGAGACTGGCGATCCTGCGGCATGATATGCGCCACCATCTGAGTATTATTCTGACCCAGCTGCAAAACGGACATCCGGATAAAGCACAGGAATACATCCATGAAATTAATTCTGCATATGACGATACGATCATCGCCGCCTATTCCGGAAATGAAATGCTGAACTCTGTGCTTTCCATTTATCATTCCCGTTTCACAGACAGAGGATTGTCTCTTATATGCAATGTTTCTACAGGAAAAGAACTTCCATGCTCCGATCTGTCCCTCTGTACAATCCTGTCCAATGCGCTGGAAAACTCCATGCATGCACTGGAGCAGCTGGAATCACCTTCAAAATGGGCCCGGCTTACTCTTTCACAGAAAAAGAATCACATTCTGTTCCAACTGGAAAATCCCGTAGAAAAAATTCCGGCATTTGTAGATGGAGTTCCGGTTTCTACCAGAAACGGGCATGGAATCGGTGTCAGGAGTATTATTTATTATGTGGAACAATTGCATGGACAGTGTCATTTTTCTATCGTGGACCATTGCTTTGTCCTGCGAATTATCATCTGACACAGGATTTCCACTGCCGGATACAATACATAACATTTATTCACTCACAGAAAGGTTTTGATAAAAATTATGAATATTGCAATTTGTGATGATGAAATACTCTTTACCCGGGAATTAAGTTCACTTCTGACTCACTGGGCGGAAAAAAATGATTTTTCACTTACCCTGTATCCATATTCCAACGGTGATGATCTGTTAACAGCTCTCCGGACAATTCCGGTAGATCTGATTTTTCTCGACATCATCATGCCATTATTAAACGGCATAGATACAGCAAGAGAAATACGCAGCATGGGACTGACTGTTCCTGTGATTTTTTTGACTTCTTCCAGAGAATTTGCCCTGGATTCCTATGATGTAAAAGCTTTTCATTATCTTTTAAAACCAGTAAATACTCTGAAACTTTTTTCTGTTATGGATGATTTTTTTAAAACTTATCATGTTCCGGCGAAAATTTTCGTCGCACATACTGCAGACGGATTCTGCTCAATTACGCTCAATGATGTAGATTATCTGGAAGCTCAGAATAAACAGGTTCTGGTCTGCCTTTCAAATGGAACTACTTTAAAAATCCGCGAATTATTTGTAAAGTGTGAAGGGGTCTTTACTCCGGAAAAAGGATTCTTTAAATGTCACCGAAGCTATATTGTAAACCTGTCCCACATAAAACAGTTCACAAGAACTATGGTCACTACCGGCATTTCCTCTGTCCCTATTTCCAGAAATAACTATTCTGCATTCAAAGATGCCTATTTTTCATATATGTTTGATTCCAACTCCGGTTAATCCGATAATTACAGCATTTGCGGGTTACTATCCCCTCCGTTCTCAGCAATTACAATTTCGCAGTTCACTGCTTTTCGTACACCCTCACATATTCTTATCGTTCCATTTCATGTGCCTGTTTGTAGATTTCACAGGCAGCATAATTCACACATCTGTCATGTGCACAATCCATTAAATGTGAGGGTTCTTTTATCTCCTTCCATCGTATATTCGCAGCAGACAGTCTGCCCTCCATTACATGTTCTGCAAAATCCCGAAATAAACTCTTCTTCTATCTCCATTTTATCCTCCTCAATTTTCCTTATGTCTCATTATCGTTCCGAGAAACAAAAATACAGGCAACAATATATTCGTTACTGTTCACAAATATTTTTATTTATTCGTCCGTTTTTTGTTGCATTTTACAACAAACAGATTTATAATCAGTATAACATAGAAATGTGCGGAAACACTATAACAAACATAAAATAATCGTAACTGTTCAGTACCTTCACAGTTACGAGTCAAAATCCATTAAAAATCGCCTTCGGCGATGGGATTTTGACTTGTATGTCTCGGGATTTTGGCATGTTCATGCCAAAACACCTCGCGGGATAGTAGACTGCTGAATAGTTACAAATAATCAAAAAAGAGGGAAAATGTCATGAACAGAGAACTTTATGATGAGGCAATACGCTCCAATATCCTGTCACGCAAACTAATCGAACAGTTGATGGAAAGTATGAATTACAGTAGTATCTCTTTTATCAACTGGACTGTAGAGGTACTAAAGATTATTAAAACACGTCTGGAACGCGGAGATAAAATCACAGACGAAGTATCCGGAATTACTTATGATATAAAATCTTTCCGAAATTTTGTAAGCACCAATTTTTCTTCCTATATTACAAGTCAGGTCTTTGATGCTCCTGATAAGGCAGAGAAAGTATATTTTTCTCTGGAAGCCACCGAAGACGGACATGCCTACAATATGGTTATGGCAAATTCATCAAAGGACAAAACATATAAGTGGATTTCCAGTCTCAGCGAACGCTTTTCATTAGTGGAGATGATCGCTACCGGAATTGTATATCTTAAAGATAACAGGACAGATACATATCAGCCATTTATTTCCGGAAATGGTAAGTACTGCAGATATGACGTAGAAAAAGGGCAGATTATCGAATTATAAAACGTTGAGATTGATTTGCATCTTATTATATTATGCATAATCTTAAGAAATTGCATAATACAGAACAAACAACCATCATTGAGTCAGTACATACAAGAAAGAATCCTGCTTGCAGGATTCTCCGCCTGCGGCGGGTCGCTTCAGCGACATAATTCCTCTCCGTCGCAGTGCGATCCTGCCCGGAGGGCTTTTTTATGTTATAGGAACATTACAGAGTAATTTCCTATAACATAAAAAATCCCCTGCCATTCAGCAGGGGATTTTAATTTAATCATATTCAGATTAGTTGTTGATAAGTTTGTCTTCGCCATTCCAGCTGTAAAGTTTACGGATTTCTTCGCCAACTTTCTCAGACTGATGCTCAGAAGCTTTCTTTCTCATAGCTTTGAAGTGAACCTGTGCACCTGCATCAGACATATCAAGTAAGAAGTCTTTTGCAAATGTACCATCCTGGATATCAGAAAGAACTTTCTTCATAGCCTTCTTAGTATCTTCTGTGATGATCTTAGGTCCTGTGATGTAATCACCATATTCAGCAGTGTTGGAGATAGAATATCTCATTCCTGCGAATCCTGACTGATAAATCAGGTCTACGATCAGCTTCATTTCATGAATACATTCAAAGTATGCATTTCTTGGGTCATAACCAGCTTCAACAAGTGTTTCGAAACCAGCCTGCATAAGTGCGCAAACACCACCGCAAAGTACAGCCTGCTCACCGAAGAGGTCTGTCTCTGTCTCTACACGGAATGTAGTTTCAAGAAGACCAGCTCTTGCTCCGCCGATTCCAAGACCATATGCCAGTGCAAGATCCTGAGCTTTTCCTGTGTAATCCTGCTCTACAGCGATAAGACAAGGTGTTCCTTTTCCAGCCTGATACTCACTTCTTACTGTATGACCAGGTGCTTTAGGAGCGATCATTGTAACGTCAACATTCTTTGGTGGTTTGATGCATCCGAAATGGATATTGAAACCATGAGCAAAACATTAACATGTTGCCTTCTTCAAGGTTTGGCTCGATGGATTCTTTGTAAAGTTTAGCCTGTAATTCATCATTGATAAGAATCATGATGATATCTGCCTGTTTAGCTGCTTCAGCTGCTGTATATACCTTAAAGCCCTGCTCTTCAGCTCTCTTCCAGGATTTGCTGCCTTCATAAAGACCGATAATGACATCACATCCGGAATCCTTTAAGTTCAGAGCATGTGCATGTCCCTGGCTTCCGTATCCAATAATTGCAATTTTTTTACCATCCAGTAAGCTTAAATTACAATCTTCCTGATAAAAAATCTTGTTAGCCATTTTATTTTCCTCCTGCTAATCGTAAAAAAATTTATCGTTAAGGGATGCTCCCCTAGCAAACTATAATATGTACTGTTTCTGAGATATTTTTCAATTTCCTGCGTTCCGAAAAGCCTTCCTGTCTTTCATCAGAAATAGGTTACATCCTGCGAACCTCTTGATAAACCGGTCATTCCTGTACGTGCAAGTTCGAGAATCTCGTAATCACCCATCAGCTCAAGAAATGCTTCCAATTTATTATGGTTGCCTGTCATCTCCAATATCATGGAATCCACACTTACGTCTGCAACTTTCGCATGGAAAACATCCGCTATGGAAATGAGTCCCTGTCTCTGCTCCGGTTTCGCAGCCACCTTGATCATCATTAATTCATGGCATACGCTGTTGTCCGGCTCCAGGATCTTAATATCTCTTACATCTACAAGCTTGGCAAGCTGATTCGTGATCTGCTCCAGAATCAGTTCATCCCCGCTGCACACAACGGTAATTCTGGAAAAACGCTCGTCCGCTGTTACACCTCCGGTAATGCTGTCGATGTTATAGCCTCTGCGGCTGAATAATCCAGATACTCTGGTTGTTACACCTGCAGTATTATCTACTAACAGGGATAATACTCTCTTCTGCATGTCCCACCTGCTTTCAACGTGTACATTTTCACCACGTTAATATAATAAATAGCTCGTATGGTTACCATTATATCAATAATCGTGATTTTGTCAATAAATTTTTCGCACAAAAACAAATGTCTTTCTGTGACAGCTTTTGTAAAAACATCGAATTAACTGCCTATATCAGATATTTATTTCTGAACTCTTCGATCATTTTCGGTTTCAGATAAAATACGGTCTGGAAAAACTTTTCCATAGAACCATAAGTCTTTTTCACTGTTTCAAAAACAGCAGCCAGATACTCCTCTTTTACATTATATATAATCGGAAGCTTCTCGGTCATTTTCTCATCTGCCTCCGGCCAGGTCTGTACAAGTCTCTGCATATATACCAGTTTGGGCTCCATATAACGGTTTGTGCGCAGATAGTCTTCATATATCACATCTTCCTCCACCCCCAGCAGACTGAGCAGAAAAGCAGTCCCGATCCCTGTACGGTCCTTTCCAGTTCCGCAATGCCACAAAACAGCACCTTTTTCCTGCCTGAAAAGAATATCGATAAACTTCGCATACTGTTTCAACACCAACTGATCCATGCATAAATTCCTGTACTGTCTGATCATATATTCTTCCATATCATCCGGGAGTCCTGCAAGCATTTTCACAAACTGTTCTCTGTTGCTGATAACCTGCACATCCTCATCCACAACCGGTACATGGTAGTATTCTACTTCTGCTATAATAGTATCCGGTTTACATTTTCTCTCTTCTGCCGAACGCAGGTCGATCACCGTCTTCAGATTGTATTCTTCTCTGAGTCTGTTCTTATCGCTCTCTGAAATATGATAAAGTTCCCCGCTTCTCAGAAGCCTCCTCGGCAGGATGTGTCTGTCATCAGCTGTAACGATCGCACCCAGATCTCTGGTATTCGGCAGACTATGAAGAGATATCCTGCCGCCCTTCGGGAAACCTGTTGCCATATCCGGGTTTAATATCTTAAGAATGCGGATACACTCATGAATCTCTTTTTCTGTCATATCGAACTTGTATCTCTTCTTACGTCTGGTAACAATTACAAGATAATTTACACTCAGCTGTCTGTCATCACCTTCATCTGCTCCCTCTTTTCGCATATATGCCCATACAATGTCTTTACATGGAAGATTGTTTATCATCATATGTCTGGTAAAAACCAGAAATCCATCTTCTATCCTTATCTTTCCATACTTCATGATCCACCACTCCACTGTCTGCAATTTTATTACTGTTCACTCTGCTCTTAGAGCGTGTCTGAAAAATCATTCCCACAATCTGCAAGGCATACTGAACAGCAACCATTTTTTTCAGAATAACACAGAAATCGGAATTTGACAATTCCTGTCAAACGTTTATAATCATGGTGTTATTGTGATATAGCAATCACCTTATGAACCGTACTTTTTTGTACAGAAATTATTTTTTGAAAGGATTTATGAAAATGGAGAATCTTATTTTCTGTCTTAATGCTACAATCCCGATTTTTCTCACCCTGATGCTCGGGCTCTTTTTTCGGAAGATCGGACTCTTTGATGACACCTTTGTCAGCCGTCTGAATAAGTTCGTATTTAATGCAGCTCTGCCTGCGCTTTTGTTTCTGGATATTGCAAAGTCAGATTTCTACAGTGTATGGAATACGAAATTTGTATTGTTCTGCTTCTTTGTCACACTGATCAGTATCGGAATTTCCACAGGACTTTCCTATCTGCTGAAACCGCGAAATATCCAGGGCGAATTTATCCAGGCTTCTTACCGGAGCAGCGCTGCGATCCTTGGAATTGCAATTATCCAGAATCTTTACGGAAACGCAGGAATGGCACCACTTATGATCATCGGAAGTGTGCCGCTTTATAATGTGATGGCAGTTATAACACTGTCACTGTTCGCTCCCGGCGGCGGTAAACTTGATACCGCAAAACTTATCCGAACCCTGAAAGGAATCGCCACGAACCCTATTATCCTTGGTATCCTGACAGGTATGGTATGGTCGCTGCTTCATCTGCCAATGCCAACAATTCTGAATACTGCCGTAGATAATCTCGGAAAAACAGCGACTCCTCTTGGGCTGATGGCCATGGGTGGCGCACTGAAATTCGGCAAGGCATTCGCAAGGCCGAAACCACTGATCGCATGTAGCTTTCTGAAGCTTGTGGGATATGAAGCTGTATTTCTTCCACTGGCTGTGCTTCTGGGATTTTCCCATGATATGCTGGTTGCGATCATTATCATGCTTGGTTCTGCCACTACTGTAAGCTGTTATATCATGGCCAAAAACATGGATTATGACGGCGATTTTACTTCCGGTGTGGTTATGACTACCACTCTGTTAAGCTCCTTTACCATGACAATCTGGCTTTATATATGCAAAAGCCTGGGACTGATCTGAGCCCAGGCTTTTTATGTTTATATTAGCTTCAGATATTCCAGTCCGTTTCTGATTCCATAATGGAACATATCCTGTGTAATATGATCAGCCAGAGCTTTTATTTTCTCTGAACCATTTCCCATGGCAACCTTCACGGCCGCATATTCAAACATGGCGAGATCATTATTGCTGTCTCCAAACACGATCGTATCCTCCCATGGAATATCAAAGAGTCTGCACACTGCCGAGACTCCCCACTGCCTTGTTAAAGCCCTTTGGGACAAGTTCAATGGTGGTTCCCGCAATCCCTGAACCACTCTCATGACGGATAATGTCATAATACTCACTCAGTTCCCTACAGGCAGCTTCTGCATCACAGCCTTTTATCATTTTTGGCACTGATCTTATTAATGCGCATACAATCTTCATTTTCCCTGATGGGACGCCATTTAGGTCCTAAAGATTCTGTGATCAGATCCGTATACCAGTTCACATCTGTATTATATTCATCCTTATCATAATACATGAAATCTGCACCTTCCATAACCGGGACCAGACCATATCTGCGCAGGATTTCCACTGATTTTTTTGCAACTTCCGGGGGCATCTCTTTATTAAAAAGACGTTCTCCATCCTTTTCAATGGTAGCCCCGCAGGCACTGATCATACCGGTAAACGGAAGCTCTTCCAGATACCGGGAAACAAAGGCCCTGCTCCTGCCTGTGCAAAGCCATGCGTCATGACCGTTTTCTCTTAATTTCTTCAATGCCTCCTTTGTGCTCTGGGGTACACCCTTTTCCATATCGCAGAGTGTTCCGTCTGCATCAAAAAACACTGCTTTTCTGTTCACTTTCTTATCTCCTGATTTTTTATATTTACGTTTATCTGCCAGTGTACCTGCAAACTATGCAAAAAAACACTGTCGCTGCCTTAACCAGGCTCTCTGTATCTTTCGCACCTGTTGTTTCATATACAGAATGCATGGCAAGCTGTGCCAGACCGATATCCACTGTTTTCACAGGAACCTGGGTATTGGAAATATTTCCCAGCGTGGATCCGCCTGCCATATCCGAACGGTTCACAAAGGTCTGGTACGGCACCTTTGCCCTGTCACAGATATCCTTGAAAATTGCAGCGGACACTCCGTCTGTACAATATTTCTGGTTTGCATTGTACTTGATCACGATTCCCTCATTCAGCACCGGACGGTTTACCGGATCTGTCTTATCCGTATAGTTTGGATGGAGAGCATGAGCATTATCTGCAGAAATCATAAAACTGTCTGCAAGTGCCATATAATATTCCTCCTGGGTACGTCCCAGTCCCATATTGATCCGCATCAGAGTATCCTTCAGGAAAGCAGAAGCAGCGCCCTGTCTTGTACTGCTTCCCACTTCTTCATTATCCAGCACACAATGTACAGAAATGCTTTCTTCACGATTTCCCTGCAGGAATCCCTCCATAGAAGAGAATGCACACTGCAGATCATCCAGTCTGGGTGCAGAAACAAATTCCTCATTTACTCCCCACAGAGTACCCGGAGTTCTGTCATAAAGAAACAGATCATGTCCCAGAATATCTTCTGTCTTTACTTCTGCGGCCTCAGCCACAGTTTCCATAAATCTGCCCTTTCCTTCCTTATCGCTGAAAAGAGGCAGCATATCCTTCTGCACATTATATTTATATCCGTCATTTACTTCCCTGTTCATATGAATGGCAAGATTAGGAATAACCAGCAGATCTCTGTCCACAGCCACCATCTTCTCTCTGATTTTTCCATCCTGACGGACGATCAGCCTTCCTGCCACTGACAGAGGTCTGTCAAACCATGGAGACAGAATCATTCCACCGTAACGCTCCACATTCAGTTTGATATAAGCATTCTCCACCTCTATCTCAGGATTCTCCTTAATCTTAAGGGAAGGGGAATCACTGTGGCTTGCCATAATATGAAACTTCCACACAGGCTTCTGCGGAATGGAAAAAGCTATGATCGCAGAATGATTTCTGGTCACATAATAATTTCCGCCTTTTTTAAGCTTCCAGTGATCCTCCTCTTTCAATTCTTCAAAGCCTTCTTTGTCAAGCCTTTTGGTCATCTCCGTCACTGCCTGAAATGCAGTAGGGCTTTTCTCTATGAATTTCAGTAACTTCTTTGCTGTTTTTCTGTACATAGTTTGATTCTCCATTTGAATGATTATGAAATGATACCTGGTTTATACTATTTTTATTATAATCAGTCTGTCCTGGTAATAAAAACAGCAGTCATTATTTCCATAAGAAATATGTGCTGCTGTTTTTTATATCAGTCTTTAATGATCAGAGCCATAAAAACCAGATCTGTATTTCCTGTATTTGCAAGTGCATGTCCATGATTGTCCGGTGTGAATGTAATATCTCCTGCTTTTACCGGACGATAGGTACCGTTGTCATTGTATTCACCCTGTCCCTGTAAAATATAGTAGGTTTCACTTTCTCCATGATGTTCATGATATCCCAGTGAACATCCCGGCTCCAGGGTTACCTGTGCATACAGTCCACATTTACCATTCAACTGTTCTGCATCAAGGATTTCTTTGATGATTACGTGACCATTTCCACCTGCCATGTGTTCTTCGCGTCTGATTTTCATAATTTTTTGCCCTCCTGTAGATGTTTTCTCTTTTATAGAATTTCCATTGAATATATCATAGCACTGTTTGTAAAAAATGGCAAAGTAAATATCAATGGAACATTCAACAAAATATCGTTACTGGTTACTGTTCACTTTATTTTGCAGTATTTTCAGATTTGTTCAGAAGGCTGTCCAGAAGCTGCGAAATGGTCTGATTTAACACAGGATGTCGCAGATACGGAGCAATCTGATTCATTGGTACAAGAACGAAATCGCGGTTGTGCAGATCAATATGAGGAATATGAAGATCTGGCATATCAATAATTTCCTGATCATAAAACAGGATATCCAGATCCAGTGTCCTTGGTCCCCAGTGGATGATACGTTCCCTGTTTGCCGCCTGTTCTAACTGATGCAGTCTCACAAGCAATTCTCCAGGAGTAAGAAGTGTCCGCATTTTCAGAACTCCATTTAAAAATTCATCCTGATCAGTAACTCCGTAAGGTTCTGTAATAAGATAATCGGAAATTGCCTCTATACGGCATCCTTTTGTCTCTGCCAGACCACGGATCCCATTGTCTATATACATCTTTTTATCACCCATATTAGAGCCAAAAGCAATGTAAGCAGTATGCCATTTCCGTGTAATTTCCACAGATACGGTTTTCAAAGGAAGACCAACCGGTGCCCAGGGCTTTTCAATCTTCAGAGTAATTTTTTCAAGTCCGGAAAGAGAGCAAAGAAGCATTTCTGCAAGATTCTCTGCAAGAGATTCCAGAAGTTTATAAGTATGTTTTCTGGTGAAATCAGTGATCATATGGCTGACTTCGCCATAGTTTATGGAAGCAGACAACTCATCGGTTAATCCCGCCAGACGTGTTCTGGTAAAAAGCGTGGCAGAAATAACAAATTTCTGTCCCAGAACATTTTCCTCGGGATATACACCATGGTTTGCAAAAACCTCCAACTCTTTAATTTCTATTTTATCTAATCTGGTCTCATCCATAACAGCAAATCCTTTCTGTATGTTATTTATATTTACCATCTGTTTTGTGCCAGTAATTTATCTGCGTCCCAGGATTGCTTCTGTCATCTGGATCACACGCTTGTTTTCTTTAACATCGTGGACACGGACAAAAGAGCATCCCTTCATTACGCCAATTACACTGGTAGCCAAAGTCCCCTCCACGCGCTGATCTACAGGAAGATCCAGTGCCAGTCCGATCATGGATTTGCGGGATGTACCAAGGAGAACCGGAAATCCCAGATTCTGAAAAAGCTCCAGGTGATTCATTGCTTCCAGATTCATTTCAAATGTTTTTCCAAAACCAATTCCCGGATCAAGCATGATTTTTTCATCTTTAATGCCAGCCTGTCTTGCAAGATTGACACATTCCTGTGTTTCGGCGAGCATATCAATGAGAAAGTTTTGATATTCTGTATTAGATTTGTTGTGCATCAGGCAACAGGCCACATCATATTTTGCGATCACAGCTGCCATTTTCGGATCATATTTTAATCCCCAGATATCGTTAACCAGGTCAGCTCCTGCCTGGATAGAGCTTTCAGCAACACTGCTCTTAAAAGTATCTACAGAAACAGGAATGTCAAAATGTTTTTTGACCGCTTCAATAACAGGAAGAACTCTCAGTGCTTCCTCGTCAGCACTGACAGGAGTATGACCGGGACGTGTAGATTCGCCTCCGATATCAATAATATCTGCACCATCAGCAATCATTGCCTCTGTATGTTTCAAAGCTTCATCCATATGATTCCATTTGCCGCCGTCAGAAAAGGAATCAGGGGTAACATTCAAAATTCCCATTATGTAAGTATGATTCTTAGTATCAAAAAAACAGTTTCCAATTTTCATGAGCAGAACCCATCCTTTCTTTTGTGCTTATGAAGAAGATCAGTATTCAATTTTCATATTTTTTTTATCATCAGACCAATAGCATTCGGAAGCAGCGGAACATAAAAAACAATTTCTGGACTGCTTATCCGCTTTATAAAGAAGTGCTGCCAGCGTACTGCAGGAATCTCCTTTTCGGTGATGTCCAATGGAAGACAGAATCAGTTCTTTTTCCTGTTCTGTAAAGTGCAGATCTGTCAGAATTTCCCGTGCGATTTCTACTCCTGCAATATCATGGGGAATGTTGTACTGATATTGCTGTGCACGTCCTATATCATGAAGAAGTGCTGCTGCATAGATAAGCTCTTTGGGCAACTCCAGATGTTCCTCCAGTGCATAAATGTACATCAACCGTGCAACATCCAGAAAATGTTCAGGGGTATGACGGCAGAAGATCCGTTCACTTTCAAGTTCCTGTATTTTTTTATAATGTTCCTGATAAACCGGGTGCCTCCAGATCCGATTGACACGATCCATATCTGAAAAATTGTTATTCATCCTTTTACCATAGAAAGGAACATTTTCTGCAGTTCCTTATCTTCTGTAAACGCACCACGGGTTACAGTAGTGATTGTTTTGCTTCCTGGTTTTTTTATTCCGCGCATGGTCATACAGGTATGTTCCGCTTCCAGCATTACCATAATTCCTTTTGGATCCAGAGTACGCTCCAAAGCATCTGCAATCTGAACAGTAAGCCGTTCCTGGATCTGTGGCCTTCTGGAATAAACCTCTACTGTACGTGCCAGTTTGCTTAAACCGGTAACTTTGCCGTTGGGGATGTATGCAAGATGAGCTTTTCCATAAAAAGGCATCAGATGATGCTCACACATGGAGTAAAAGGTGATGTCTTTTTCCAGCACGATTTCATTATTTTCTACAGGAAACTGCTTTAACAGATGCTGATCCGCTTCATGACCAAGACCTCCGTAAATTTCTTCACACATGCGGGCAATCCTGTCAGGAGTATCAATCAGACCTTCCCGTGTGATATCTTCACCGATACCTTCCAGAAGCAGACGGACTGCCTGCTCAATTTTCACTTTGTCAACCATTAAAAAATAACCTCCTTTGTATTTTTGAAATGGAGATTATCCTTTTGACCAAATTAAAAAGGATATCTCCAATTGTGATAGAATGTATGTCGAAAACATTCCCTAACACAATATGAGATATCCTCTTATATTGTTTGCAACGGGTGCGGATAATATACCGTAAGACGCACTTTTCGTTTCAGTGACAACTCCCCATTCACCGAACACTTGACGCATAAAATCCTATTTTGCATATCATTCATTTCGGTATTCAGTATACCATGTAATACGATAATAGAAAAGGGTTTTTCTGACTTTTCAGAATGATTTTTCCCAGTCTACCAATTTCATGATTGTTTTTACCGCATTCACTATTCTTGGAGCAAAGTACGCCTTTGTAAGCCTTTTCTTCGAATATGCCCATATAAAATTCTTACTGGTACTTTCTATCAATAAATCTGTAAAATATCGTTCCCAACTGATATACTCTTTACTGTCTATATATTCTTCCGGATTCTGAAGTATTGTTTCTACTTTTACTTCCGGTATTTCCTTTGTTGAAAGTAACAACCACTCAAAAGATTCTGGTGCATAGAGTACAATGTTTCCCTGTGTTTTAATGCATTCACTGATATCTTTCATCTCTGAACCAAATGCAGCTCCATCTACAATGACCAAAATTGTACCCTCTTCATTCGGTCTCTGTTCCAACTGTCTGATGATATTTGACTTCCCACCAGCAGAAAAACAGTTCACACCCTTCTGTCTGGACATTTCTTTAAAAAATTCAAATCCAGAATTGGAATCCTCTGTTATTACAAGTTTCGGATTGATATTCTTTTCCTCTGATATTTCACCGTACAAATGATAAATCTCATTATATTTCTGTTTCGCATCACGAAATTTTCCAGATTTGCGAAATCCATATATTTCACTTACACTATATGGCAATGCCGGAAGCTTTTCTCTTGTGGCCAGTACAAAGTAATTATCAGATCCCTGCACAAGCTGTGCAAAACTTCTTTGAAACGAGGAAGCGATTTCCTTTCATCAATAAAAAT
>ENA-OQKT01000020-OQKT01000020.1-human-gut-metagenome-genome-assembly--contig:-NODE-20-length-26554-cov-3.257161_pt1 | contig 26554 bp, 26 predicted proteins | sample MGYA00242650_ERZ504801 | MGnify/ENA primary metagenome ERZ504801 (study PRJEB26092, sample SAMD00036396) | human gut metagenome | host: Homo sapiens | study: EMG produced TPA metagenomics assembly of...
AAAAACAGAAAATTTTAGGAAAGAGGAATGGTAATTTGGAGGCCAGAAGAAAATCTCAGAGGCTCCGGAATACTTCTTTCAATCTCGAGTCTGCCGTCACCATATGGTATAGGTACTCTTGGGAGAGAGGCTTACAATTTTGTTGATCTCCTTGGTGATTTGAAACAGAAGTACTGGCAGGTTCTTCCGGTTGGCCCCACCATATTTGGCGATAGTCCATATCAACCATCATCAGGCTGTGCGGGCAATATCTATTTCATAGATTTAGATAAGCTGGTAGATGAGGGGTTGTTAGAGAAGGAAGAGATCCTGGGGTATAACTGGGGCACAGACGAATCAGAAATTGATTATGCAGCATTACATCAGAACAGATGCAGGATTTTACAAAAAGCGTTTGAAAGATTTGATACAAATGCACAAGAGTTTCAGGATTTTGTAAAAAAACAGTCGGAGTGGCTTGAGCAATATGCATTATTTATGACACTGAAAACCGACAATTTATACAAAAATTGGAGCGAGTGGCCAAGCGAGTATAGAAATCCGCAAACGGTTGCGCTTGAAAAGTACCAAAAAAAGAATTATAATACAATTACTTTTTGGAAGTTCTGTCAATATAAATTCTTCGAGCAATGGGAGGATTTAAAAAATTATGCTAACTCAAAAGGTGTCTACATAATAGGCGATATCTCATTCTATGTAGGATATGACAGTGTAGATGTGTGGGCAGAGAGACAACTCTTTATGATGAGCGCAAACGATACACCAGAGTATGTTGCAGCTGCCGGTCCTGATAAGTATTCAGAGAGCGGACAGGTGTGGGGCAATCCGATGTATGACTGGGATGCCATGAAGGAGGACAACTTCTCATGGTGGAGAAAGCGAATGCGTGTATGCAGAGAACTTTTTGATATTGTCAGGATTGATCATTTCGCAGGAATTGTGAAAGCATATGCGGTACCGTACGGACAGGATAAGAGCCTATCCGGGAAATGGTTCAAGGGACCGGGACGCAGGCTTGTCAATGCAATTAACGAAGAGCTTGAAGGGGTTAATGTAGTGGCTGATGATTATACATCAGCAAGCCTTTTACCGGGAGTGAAAAAACTCCTTGCAAAATCTGGCTGGATGGGAACTAAGGTCATGATGTTTGCTTTTGATGGTGATCCGACAAACGAATATCTGCCACACAATTATACCGATTCACATGTAGTTGCATATATTGGCACACATGACAATGAGACGATAGTTGGTTCATTCAGTGACAAGACAGATTATGAGCTTGCTTATCTGTATGAGTATCTGAATATTGAAAATAAATCACAGGTTCCAAATGCTCTTATCAGGGAGCTGTATCACAGCACCGCAGAGCTGGCGATAGTCCAGATGCAGGATATATTAGAGCTTGGAAATGAGGCAAGGATGAATTATCCTTCGACAGTCGGACATAACTGGAGATGGCGCATGACAAGTAAGCCACACAGATTGGACAACGAAAAGATAGCCTGGATTAGAAACATTGCGGTGGTTTACCGCAGATAATTAATTTGATATAAGTTGCACGGCAATTTATATATATACTTTTTTACATTTTATATTCAAAAAGGAGAGGAAGATATGAAGAAGAAAGTATTAGCATCTTTACTTTGCGCTTCTATGGTAGCAACAATGTTTGCTGGATGCGGAAGCGGCAACGGAGGAAATGGAACAGAGAAAGCCGACAAGAAGGACGGCGGTAAGGAGACCATTACAGTAATGGGACCTGCAGAGGATTTAGACGATGCACAGGGCGCTTGGCTTAAGACAGAGTGTGAGGCATTCGCTAAGGCAAATCCTGATTTCAACATCGAGTTCAAGTATGTTACATCATCTGAGAGTGATGCAAAGGACGTTGTTACAAAGGATCCTAAGGCAGCAGCTGATGTTTACATGTTTGCAAACGATCAGCTTGAGCCATTAATTAAGGCTAATGCTATTGCTAAGTTAGGCGGAGATACAGCAGAGTATGTTAAGTCATCTAACTCAGAGGCTATGGCTGCAACAGTTACATATGATGGAGACATCTACGCAGTTCCTTATACATCAAACACATGGTTCATGTACTATGACAAGAGAGTCTTCTCTGAGGATGATGTAAAGAGCCTTGATACAATGCTTACAAAGGGTAAGGTTTCATTCCCATTTGATAATGGCTGGTATCTCAATGCATTCTATGCAGCAAACGGATGTACAATCTTTGGAGATGGAACAGACAAGGCTGCCGGATATGACTTCAGTGGAGATAAGGGTACAGCAGTTACAAACTACATCGTAGATTTATTTGCAAATCCAAACTTTGTAATGGATAACAATGAGGGATCACTTGGTCTTGCTGGACTTAAAGATGGTTCTATCAACGCTTACTTCAATGGTAACTGGAACTATGACAAAGTTAAAGAGGCACTTGGTGAGGAGAACGTTGGTGTTGCAGCTCTTCCTACAATCAATATTGGTGGAAAAGACTGCCAGTTAAAGGCATTCTTAGGATCTAAGGCTATCGGTGTTAACCCTAACTGCAAGAACCAGGAAGTAGCAGTTAAGCTTGCAGCATTCCTTGGCAGCGAGGACGCACAGCTTGCTCACTTCAAGTTAAGAGGACAGGCTCCTGTAAACAAAGATCTTGCAACAAACGAGGAAGTTGCAGCAGATCCAGTAGCAGCAGCTATGGCTAAGGTTTCATCTGATTGTTCAGTAGCACAGCCTATCATTGATATGTCAGGTTACTGGGATGCAGCTACACCATTCGGTGATGCTTTCCAGAACGGTGCAGAAGGTCAGATTACAAAGGACAATGCAGCTCAGAAGACAGAGGACTTCAATACTCAGCTTAATGATTCTCTTAAATAATTAAGTAGATCAGATTATGATTCCAAGGTTCCGGGTAGCCGGAATCTTGGAATAAATTAGTTTAAAGGATTGGCATATATAATGCATGCCAGGAGGAAAAGTATGTTAGGAGCAAACAAAAAGAAAAAAGTTTCGGAATTTGCTACTCCGTATACTGTTGGCAATGCCCTCACAAAAGGCGGAGCTACAGTTAAGCTATCGGCACTCGTAATGGGACTTGCCAATATGGCTCATAAGCAGATTATAAAGGGTCTGATTTTTCTTGCTATAGAGATTGCATATATAGCATATATGGTTAGCGCTGGTGCTTATTACATTTCCATGCTGCCTTCACTTGGCTGGAGAAAGCAGGAAGAGGTATTTAATGAGCAGAAGCAGATTTATGAATATGTTGCGGGCGACCAGTCAGTATTATTACTGTTATATGGCGTCATAACAATTGCCATCACAGTATTATTTATTTACATGTGGTGCGAGAATTTAAAGAGCGGATATAAGGCAGAATGCCTTTCAAAAGCTGGAAAAGAAATCAATTCTTTTGGCAAAGATGTCAAGGATTTATTTGATAAAAACCTACATAAGACACTTATGTTTCTCCCACTTATGGGAATATTTGTTTTTACCGTTTTACCATTGCTGTTCATGATTCCAATGGCCTTTACAAATTATTCGGTAAAGGGTGATCATCTGGTATTGTTCGACTGGACAGGCTTCGCTTCATTCGGACAGGTGCTTGGACTTGGTGGTAAGCTTGGTAAGATATTCTGGAGAGTACTTGGATGGACAATCTGCTGGGCTGTATTTGCAACCTTCCTTTGTAACTTCCTTGGACTCATTCTTGCTATCGTTATCAATCGTAAAGAGACACATTGCAAGGCCTTCTGGCGTACATGCTTTGTTATCTCAATTGCGGTACCGCAGTTCGTATCACTCCTTGTAATGAGACAGATGTTCCAGCCACAGGGTGCTGTTAATAACCTGCTTTTGGAGTGGGGCTGGATTGATAACCCGCTTCCATTCTGGACCAACACTATGTGGGCGAGAGTTTCTGTTATTCTCATCAACTGCTGGGTAGGTATTCCGTATACCATGCTTCAGGTTACAGGTGTATTACAGAATGTGCCTTCAGAGCTTTATGAGGCTGCAAAGATTGATGGTGCAAACGCAGCACAGATCTTCTTTAAGATCACACTCCCATATATCATGTTTATCATGGGACCATATATCATCACACAGTTTACCGGAAATATCAACAACTTCAACGTTATCTACCTGTTATCAGCAGGAAAGCCTACACCTGTCGGAGACAGTGCAGGAAAGACGGACCTTCTGGTTACATGGTTGTACAAGCTGACTATTGATAATCAGGAGTACAATATCGGTGCCGTTATCGGTATCCTCACATTCATTGTACTTTCTATCGTAGCGCTTGTTACATACAGAAATACAAAATCATACAAGGATGAGGAGGGATTCATGTAATGAGTAGTGTAGCAAAAGCAAAAAAACCTATGTCTGCCGGACGTGCTAAGAAAGTAGCAAAGAATTCCCTTGTTCATATCATTCTTGGAATACTTGCTGTAGTATGGCTGTTCCCAATTTTCTGGATTATTATGACAAGCTTTAGAGCTGAGAGTGGTGCTTATACAAAGTACTTCTTCCCACATGGCCTTACATTTAGCAACTATACAAGGCTGTTCACAGAGACTACACTGTTGAACTTCCCGAGAGCATTTTTTAATACACTGTTTATTTCAGTGATCTCATGTATCATTTCAACAGTATTTGTACTTTCTGTTGCGTATAGTATGTCACGACTGAGATTTAAGATGCGTAAGCCTTTCATGAATCTGGCTATGATTCTTGGATTGTTCCCAGCCTTCATGTCAATGGTTGCCGTATACTTTATCTTAAAGGCTATCGGACTTACAGAGGGAAGTATGCTTCGCCTTTCATTGATTCTCATATACTCAGCAGGAGCAGGAACAGGCTTCTATATCGCAAAGGGATTCTTTGATACTGTGCCTAAGTCTCTTACTGAGGCGGCTATCCTTGACGGATGTACACAGTTCCAGGTATTTTACAAGGTTATCCTGCCACTCAGTAAGCCAATCGTAGTATATACAGTACTTACAGCATTCCTTGCTCCATGGCTTGATTTCGTATTTGTAAGGGTTATCGTTGGTCCAAACGACAAGTATTGGACAGTATCTCTTCTCCTTTACAACATGCTTGAGAAAGAGTTTATAAACGGATGGTTCACAAGATGGGCTGCTGCTGCAGTTATTGTATCAATACCTATCTCAATACTTTTCGTCATCATGCAGAGATTCTACGTGGATGGACTTACAGGAGCTGTCAAAGGCTAATTTGGTTTTATTTAGGCCGCTGCACTTTTTGTGCGGCGGCTTTTGGTTTATATTGGGTTGTGGCAAACTTTGGGGGTGTGTGGCAAACTTAGCACTTTCAGGTTGTGTGGTGCCGGTGTGGCACACAGTGCTAAGTTTGTTGCTACTTTGTGGAAGATGTGAGAATATGTGTAGTGATTTTGTAGATACAAATTTGCTCAGAATTTAGTTAAGAAAAGGAGTGCGTATGATTAATAATAAAATAGGCGGCCGCAATATGGTCGGCAGGGCTGTGAATAGATTGGCGGGCAGGTTGACTGCTGTGGCATTGACGGCAGCTATGGCGGTGTCGATGCTTGCGGGGTGTGCTGCGGGTGGAAAGAATACCGAGACGGCAGCAAAGAAGGAGTACAAGCCTTCTGCTATGGAGCAGATGAATGCGAAAAATGATCCTAATGTGATTCAGGACAATTACAGGACCTGCTATGAGGTGTTCGTATACAGTTTTTTTGACAGTGACGGTGACGGCATTGGGGATTTAAAGGGACTTACAGAGAAGCTTGACTATATCGAGGGACTTGGCTGCAATGAAATCTGGATGATGCCTATTATGCCTTCTCCTTCATACCACAAGTATGATATTACTGATTATATGAATATTGACAAGCAGTATGGTACTCTGGATGATTTTGATGCGCTTATTACGGAGTGTCACAAGCGAAACATCAATGTGATTATTGACTTTGTAATAAATCACACATCTAACGAGCATCCGTGGTTTAAGGCGGCTGCAGATTATATTAAGTCGCTTCCTGATGGGGCAGAGCCGGATTCTTCGGAATGTCCTTATGTTGATTACTATAATTTTAGCAAAACCAATACCGGAGGCTACAACCAGCTGCCGGGCACGAATTGGTATTACGAGTCACAGTTTGTAGACAGCATGCCTGACCTTAACCTGCAGAGCGAAGCTGTAAGAGGGGAGATTGACAAGGTTACATCCTTCTGGCTTGACCGCGGCGTAGATGGCTTTAGACTGGATGCTGTGATTTATTACAATAATAATAACCAGACTGAGACTATAGATGACCTCACATGGCTTGTAAACAATGTGAAGAGCAAAAAGGCCGATGCTTATATGGTTGGTGAGGGCTGGACTACATACAGAGAGTATGCGAAGTACTATAAGAGTGGAATTGACAGTATGTTCAACTTTGATTTTTCACAGCAGGATGGGTATATTGGAAAGGTGTTAAATGGTGCAGCAAATCATGGTGCCAGCACATACGGCAATGCTTTGGTTGATGTGGAAAATGAGATAAAGAAGTATACAGACTCATACATTGATGCACCGTTCTATACAAATCATGATATGGGACGCAGCGCAGGATACTACAACGGAGATAATGCCGAGGAGAAAACCAAGATGGCGCAGGCTATGAATCTTCTTATGCCCGGAAATGCTTTTCTGTATTATGGAGAGGAAATCGGCATGAGAGGCACAGCCAATGATGAGACGAAGCGTCTTGCCATGAGATGGAGCGGGGATTCAAAAGCTAAGGGAATGTGTGTGGGACCTCAGAATGCAGAAGAAACCGAGCAGACATATGATACCCTGGATAAGCAGATGGAGGATCCATACTCTATTTACAACTTTGTGAAGCAGACAATATCAATAAGAAATGCTTTCCCGGAGATAGCACGAGGTACAAATACCTTTGAAAAAGATCTGTCAAATGATAATGTGTGTATATTCACAAGAGAGTACAATGGTGAGAAAGCAGTGCTTATATTTAATCCATCAAAGGATGAAGCAAGTGTGGATGTGTCATCGCTTGGAGTAAATGATGCTGTTGCAATGCTTCAGACTACAAAGAAAGCACCGTCATATAAGGATGGAACGGCAAAGCTGCCGGCGTATTCGGTGCTTGTTTTGAAGTAAAAAATAGTTGATGAGAATAAAAATTTAATAGTTTAAAGGAATTTGAAGAAGAAATATGAAAAACCGCCCGACTGGGCGGTTTTTTCAGCTATACCATTTCATGAAGCATATCCACAATCACTTCTCTGCAATGAGCTCCGAGATGCTTTTGTTCCTCTTTACTGAGTGCTGCCGGATCAATAGGAGTGCCGTATCGGATAACCACATGCCTCTTTTTGACCCATGGAAGGTGATCCTCGAATATTTCATTTTGTTCCCATGATTGCCATTGGCACTATCTTGCATTTGCTCTTTGTGGCAATCTTGAAAGTACCTTCTTTGAAAGACTGTACCTCTGTCAGGTCATCTTGTTTTTGCAGCGTGTGCCCTCAGGAAATACACATATGCTGATGCCGGATTTGACCTGATCTATGGCTGCAAGCACGACCTTTAGTCCCTGCTTGATGTCATCGCGGTCCAAAAACAGGCAGTGCAGGCGCTTCATCCAAAGACCCAGCACCGGTATTTTTGTGATGCTCTGCTTTGAGATGTAGCCGGTCAGGCGTGGACATCTGGAGTAGGTGATTATGATGTCAAAGAAACTACGGTGATTTCCTATATATAGTACAGCCTCGTCCTTTGGCACATTTTCCTCCCCTATAAATTCAATGTCTGCTCCGCTTAGGAATATGATGACACGGAAAGCCCACTGTACCAGGCGAAGCTGTGCCATATCGGCCCATGCCGGGGCAAATTTGTGTATTATCCACATGGCTCCGAGCACCGGAAGACCGAGCAGCAGATAGAAAAATACGAATATTACGATTAAAACTGAACGCATATTTGACCTCTCTTTTTCATACTCTATATAAATTGTAGTTCAATATTTGATATTATATCATATCATAAGCGATATGATAAGAAAGAGAGGAAAAAATGTCAGAAAAATTGAGAAAAATTCTGGTGATGGCTGCAGGTGTGCTTGTGATATCGGCAGCGACAGTGATATCGGGCTGCCGCGCAAATATTTCAGGCACGGAGAGTGACAGGATGGTTGAGTACACGGTGATCTGCGGGGATGAAATACCGGAGGAGTTTAAAAAGCAGATAAATGAAAACAAGGCAAAGGCGATGAAGCTGACGTACAAGGATGATGAATATTTATACATAGCGGAAGGCTTTGGCACAAAGGAGACAGGTGGCTACAGTATTACGGTTAACCAGTTTTATGTTAAGGATAAGGCAATGTATTTTGATACGCGTCTGATAGCCCCGGATAAGGGCGAGAAGGTCAGCAATCAGGCGAGTTATCCGTATATAGTAATAAAGACGGAATTGAGTGAAATGCCTGTTGTGTTTGAGTGAAAATTTCGTAAATTGTGTTAAAAGTTGCGAAAAAACTGACAATCGGTACTAATGCCCTATTGCTATCACTGCGATACTTTGCTATAGTAAAGTTACTAGATATTGTGGTGACATATTTATATATTCAAATATATTGATTGATATAATTGTTGATTAATTTGCCCTGTTTTATATTTATACAGAGATTGATTTCATATATATGACACCGTCGTTACAATACTGGTTACCATGAGGACTATAGTTATGTGCCAGTGGGCATACCCACAATAAGGAGGCTTAAAATGGAACAGACAGAAATTAGAAAAGTCAGAGCATCGATTCACCAGCAGTGTGGCAACAGGGTAAAAATCCAGCAGGATCTTGGCCGTAACAAGGTTGACATCCAGGAGGGTGTTATTCAGCAGGCATACCCAAGTGTGTTTACGGTTCTGATAGATGATGAGTTTGAGCAGAATCCGCCACAGCTCTTATCTTTCACCTACACTGATGTGATTACAAAAGATATAAGGATGCAGCTTTGCTAGTATCATGAAGTAAAGATGTTACATCTTTGTTATAATGATCATGAATTTAAATATTTGCATCTGCATAAAGTTACTCCATCTTGAATATGTATTTTATATACATATTTGAAGTGGGGTATTTTTTATGGAGTTAATTACACAAAAAAATCAGACAATGCATAGAAAAGGTAAAGGATATGTCGCAGGTTGGCTTCGACAGGGATTATGTCATAAAGGACAATAAGCCTGATGTTTCCAAAGTGGTTTGTCAGAACGGGCAGGTAAAGCTTGACGAGATAAAAGCGTCAGGCGAGAATATCTGGCTAAGTGGAAGCATTGAATTTGAAGTGCTGTATACGAGAGAGGAAGTTTTTGAAGGCGATGAGCCGGAGGAAAATATCGGCGGAAACAGAGTGGAGCATATAAAGGATGCAATATCGTTTCAGGAGAAGCTTGTTCTTCAAGGAGTCTGCGAGAAGGATACGGTCCGTGTGTATACCGGGCTTGATGAGCTTACGGTTGGGGTTATCAATTCGCGAAAGCTCTCGGTCAGAGGTATTATAAGCGTGGAGCTTTATGGAGAGAGGGAAGAAAATCTTGAGGTTGCACAAAGGATTGATGACAAGGACGTGGAGCAGCTTATGGGGCAGATGAAGGTGCTTAAGCTTGACAGTGTTGTAAGGGATATTGTCAGAATTAAAAATGTCGTCACCTTGCCAAAGACCAAGCCGAATATATGCAAGCTCATATCAAGTCTGGTTGATATGAGAAATCTGGAGTATACATACGAGCGTGACCATATTACACTGACAGGCGAGTGTCATGCGTGTATAGTGTATCTGAGTGAAGAGCAGGAAATATGCTGCTTTGAGGTGCAGGAGGGGTTTTCAAATGAAATACGCTGTGAGGGTGATAATGCCGGAAATATTGCCTGGCTTCGCACACAGCCTGCCATGCATCAGGTTGAGGCGGAAAATGATTATGATGGAGAGCTCAGGCAGCTTTCGATTGAGGCAGCGCTTGCGGTGGATGGAAAGGTCTGGAGTGAGGAAACAGTAGAGGTGCTCAATGACATGTACAGCGTATCATGTCCGGTAAAACCTGTGTTTGAAAATATGAAGGTATGCAGCCTTCTTATGAAAAATGACACAAAATGCCGTATTTTGGAGCAGTTGTACAGAGAAAACAGCAAAAAGAGAATTTTAAGAATATGCGGTACAAAGACGCAGGCCGCTATTGCACAGATAAAAAATGCAGACACAGGAATTATTGTGTCAGGTGTATTGCAGGTGAACTGTGTGAATATTGTGGAGGACGATGGCTGTCCGATAGAGATGCATACAGACTCTGTGCCGTTTGAACAGTTTGTTGAGATACCCGGCATGGACGCCAACACCTGCTGCGAGGTAAATGTGCAGGTAGACCAGGTGCAGGTCAATCTTCTGGACAACAGCGAATATGAAATTAAGGGTGTTGTCAGCATAAACGCTATTGCCCTGCAGCAGGATGAAGTGTCAGTCATAACATCGGTGGAGCAGGAAAAGAACACGCCTGATACTGAGGAAGAAGCAGCTCTGGTCGGCTATATAGTGCAGAAGGATGATAAAATGTGGGACATTGCAAAAAGATACCGCACCACTGTTGAAAACATAATGGAAATAAATGCTCTGACATCCGATATCATCAAACCTGATGACAGGCTTATAATAGCGCGGATGTGAATCATAAATGAGGGTCAAAATGTGGAAAATTCTGTAAATTCATAAAAAGGTGTGGAAAAAAGATTCATTTTGTGCGATAATATATCCGAATGTATATTGAACGTAAATTGTGGAGGGTAAGATTAATCTGACCGTCGTATTACAGGAGGAATAAAATGAATCAGAAATGGACACGTGCTATATGTACTGTGTTAACATCGGCACTCGTTTTTACAGGACCGGCAGTAGAGGGCACTACATTTAGCGGATACATAAACAGTGGACTTGAGAAAGTATATGCCAAGACACAGAAGCAGAAGGATGCAGAGAAGAAGAAGTCACAGGCTGAGCAGGATCTCAAGGATAAGAAGAATGAGATTAATGGTTTAAAGGATCAGCAGCAGACTACTGCTGATGATATAAAGAATAAATCCGCAAAGCTTGATGAGATTCTTGCAGCACAAAAGAAGCTTCAGAAAGATATCACAAGCAAACAGGCAGAGATAGAGCAGAATCAGAAGGATCTTGCAGCTGCTCAGGAAAAGCAGCAGGAGCAGTATGACGCCATGAAGAAGCGTATACAGTTCATGTATGAAAACAGCGCTGAGGACAATATCTGGACAGCAATTATTGAGTCAAATGGTATCACAGATATGCTCAATCGTATAGAGTACGTGTCAGATGTATATGATTCGGATCGTGCTCTTATGGATTCTTATCAGGCAGCAGTTGAGCAGGTGAAGGAAATTGGTACTAAGCTTGACAAAGACATGAATGAGCTCACAGCCATGCAGGATGACTATGAGAAGCAGCAGGCAGATGTCGAGGCGGCTATAGTAGCCCTTGAAAACCAGAAGGAGCAGTATGCAAGCCAGATAGCTCAGGCACAGCAGCAGGCAGACAATTATCAGAATATCATTACGGCACAGGGCAAGATCATTCAGGAGCAGGAAGCAGCGGCTGCCGCTGCTGCCAGAGCGAACAGCTCATCAGGCAGTTCAAGCTATGATGGTGGCGGAGCCGGTAAGGGCGGAAGCATTGCCAGTGATTATGCATCAGGCGGTGGAAAGAACCCGAGTGCTTCAACAGGAGTTTCAGGAAGCTCTGTAGTATCATACGCTATGCAGTTTGTGGGCAATCCATATGTATGGGCGGGAAACAGTCTTACAAACGGTGTAGACTGTTCGGGCTTTGTGCATGAGGTATATGAACATTTTGGTATCAGCACACCGAGATATTCACAGGCATTTAAGTCTGTGGGACAGGCCGTATCCTTCGATAATATACAGCCGGGAGACGTAGTGGTATATCCGGGACATGTAGCTATATATGCAGGTGGTGGTGTGATAGTGGAGGCACAGTCCACAAAGGCAGGAATCACGGCAAACAGAAGCGTGCAGTGTCATACAATACTTGCTATACGACGTCTTGTATAGGATGGTTAGGAGCCGATAAGTATATTTATTATACTTACCGGCTCTTTTTATTTTTACCACAAAGTACTGAATTGTTACCAATAAAGTAAGGGCGTAAGACTCGGACATGCCACGACACAATGTTAGTAACCGGCAACAAACTCATTGTAATAAATAATAGCAATTTCCATCCATAAGGTGTATTATAAAGATAGACGGCACCAATTCGCACAAAACGAACTAGCAAGCCTGTAAATAAAGTAAGAAAAGCAGGAGGAACAAGCCATGCAGATGGAACAATTACAAAAAGACATGATTGCAGCAATGAAAGCAAGAGACAAGGTAAGAAAGGATGCTATATCCTCACTTGTATCGGCAGCCAAAAAGGCGGCAATAGATGAGGGCTGCAGAGACAATATACCGGAGGAGCTTGTCAACAAGGTCATTCTTAAGGAAATGAAGTCTGTGAAGGAGCAGATTGACACATGCCCTGCCACAAGAACAGATCTGCTTGATGAGTACAATACCAGATATGCAATCTTTGAGGAGTACGCTCCTGCAATGATGTCGGCAGAAGAGGTAGAAAAGGAGCTCACAGAGCAGTTTTCGGATGTAATCGCAACAGGAAACAAAGGACAGATAATGAAGGCAGTCATGCCGTATTTCAAGGGCAAGGCTGACGGAAAGGTCATAAATCAGGTGGTTGCAAAGCTTTGCGCAAAATAAGAAAACACATCACAACAATTATACTTGCAGTACTGGCTGTCATGGCCGGCGTGTAGGCATATATATGCAGGGCTTGACAATGCCGATATAACGGATTATGATTTCTCGGGAGGCAGATATAAGAAGCTGCTGGAGAAAAATAACTATAAAATAAAAGAAAAAGTGTGGAAAAGAGTCGATATGGGAAACGTTACTCTTGATCACTAGAAAGAAGATTTTATGTCAACAAAAATTGGAAGAAATGACCCTTGCTGGTGTGGCAGCGGAAAGAAATATAAGACCTGTCATGCGGCATTTGATATGAAGCTTGAAAAGCTTGCTGAGGCACATCATAAGATACCGAGCCATTCAATCATCAAGACACCTGACCAGATAGCGGGAATCAAGGAGAGTGCCAAGATAAATGTCGCAGTGCTCGACTACATAGGAGAGCATATCCATGAGGGTATGAACACAGCAGAGATTGATAAAATAGTCTATGATATGACCACCAGCATGGGCGGCATCCCTGCACCGCTCAACTATGAGGGTTATCCTTACAGCGTATGTACATCAGTAAATGAGCAGGTTTGTCACGGATTTCCTTCAAAGGACGTCATCTTAAAGGATGGTGACATCATAAATGTAGACTGTTCTACAATTTTAAACGGATATTTTTCTGATTCATCAAGAATGTACTGTATCGGAAATGTAAGCCCTGAGAAGAAAAAGCTCGTTGAAGTCACAAAGGAGTGTGTGGAGCTTGGACTCAAAGAGGTAAAGCCGTGGGGCTTCCTCGGAGATATGGGACAGGCGGTGCATGACCATGCATTTGCAAACGGTTACACAGTAGTGCGTGAAATCGGTGGACACGGAGTGGGACTTGAATTTCACGAGGATCCATGGGTAGGCTACAACACCAAGCGCGGCACCGACATGGTCATGGCACCCGGCATGATATTTACCATCGAGCCAATGGTCAACATGGGCAAGGCCGATATCTACGTAGATGACAAGAACAATTGGGAAGTATACACCGACGACGGACTTCCATCAGCCCAGTGGGAAATCATGGTACTCGTCACAGAGGATGGCCATGAGGTGCTGAGCTGGTAAACCGGTAAGTATTACGAGAGTGCCTTTATAAAAGGATATTATTTCATAGGCAATAACATTATAAAGGACGTGCGAAAAACGAAGTTTTTTCACACGCCCTTTTGTATAATCCCATACAGAATCTAGTAAGTGAAGCGTTAGCTTCGGGAGAGCATTTATGCATCCACGGACATGGTTTATAAACTCATAGTAGATTGCTTCGCATAAGTACCCTAAATTTACCGGAGAGTATGCGGTGTGTTCCGAAGAAAAATATAAACTAGCCACGGCGTTCCATAAAATGCGGATACGACAATTCATAGCAAACTATCAATAAACTATCCGCAAATGATGCCGTGGCTGATTTTATATTTTTCTGAGGAATATACTGCATGCTAGGCCGGTCTTCACAGCCTGAATATGCGAAGCACCATGATAGCGAAGCCCCTATAAACTTGTATTCACCCCATTTATGGTCGCATTCTCATTCTCCCTCATAGGAATGACGAGACACTTCTCCCCATTGATGACCTGCGCATGAATCTGTGAAGCCTTCTCCGGCTTTACATGAAGCACCACATCATAGGTCTTAATTTGGGCAGTGTAATTATCAATCTCCTCCTGCTTCTCAAGAAGCTGTGAGGTGCGCTCCTCAATCTGATTATTTTTCTCCTGGATAACAGAATCCTTCTTCTCAAGCTGCGCATTTTTCTCATTGAGCTCGAGAGTTAAATCGCCGACCTGGCTCTCAAGAGCAAGCTTTTCCACGCGGATTTCATTAGCTGCAAGAGCCTTTGAATCAATGACATTGGCTGCGATAGGCGGCTTGTCACCGAAGGCCTCATTGACGGATTTTTCAATGCGTGAAATCTTTTCCTCGGAGACATGGCAGTCACTAAGCACCTTGTTCATAGCCTCGCTGTCGAGAATGAAAGGATCGTCGTCATCATCGTGAGTCTCAGCGTAGTCATCGGCCATCTCGGACAGATTCTGCTGGATATCAAGCAGCTTGTCATCCGTGCTCTCGTCCTCGGCACCTAGCACGTTTCTGACGATTGAATGAAAAGCCATCTTCTGCTCAGTAGCTGTGCGCTCCACACCGCAGCCGAGGCCGTTTGTCATAAACTCAGAGTGAGGCTCCTTGGTATTTTTCGTATAGAAAAGAGTGGAGTGTATGTCAGTGCTCCTATCATTGAAAGCAGGGAATAAAAAGCCTGTCTCAGGTGCACCGACCACCCAGTCCCTTATGCGGGCTCCGATACGCTGCTCCTTTTCCAAATAGCCAAGGCCCGGCTTTGAAAGTGTGACAGGGCAGATGGCGCAGAGCATGTATTTGTACACCTCCTCGGACTCATCCACGTTGATGTTGTCCTTTGTACGTGTCATGACATCGTAGCTGTCGAGATACAAAAGAATCAAGTAGTTCCCGGCCTCATCGTAGGTGTCGATGACCAGATCATAGTATGTATCGAGCAGAGTCTCATCATTAAGCTCACTGTCGCGAAGCGCCATAAGAATCTGCTGGCGTCCTCCGACCTCTTCCTCCTCAAGCGGAAACTGCAGATTGAGCAGGTTGTTTCCGAGAGTGCCGGAAAGCACCTTGTTTGAAATCTCCAGATATTTGTAGTATTCATCCTCCTCCAGAGTGAGAAATTTGCCACCGAATTTGCAGACCTTTTCATGGTTGCAGTCCACGTAGCAGCCGACCAGACGACTGAAGGTTGCCTGGTCTTTTTTTAATCTTCGTTTTAGTTCCAATACTTCTTTTTTGTTCATATTATCCTCGCATTATTTTCATACCATTCAAAAATTTCCGTAATCACATTATATGTATGGAATAAATATTTGTCAATTGAGTGGCACTATTTGTTGCTGTCCGGACGCAAGCTTGACACCACGCTGTCAATCAAGAAAAAGATGACAGAGCAACCACAAAATGCTATAATTTAGGAAATCAACGGATTATGATATAAAGGCTGACACAGAGACATCCACAGGTGTCTCTGTTCTTGGATTGAGGCATAAATGGAGCAGAAAATGACAAACAATCACATTACAATAGGCATTCTCGCACATGTAGATGCGGGAAAGACAACCCTGTCTGAGGCCATGCTCTACAGCACCGGGCAGATTCGTTCACTCGGGCGCGTGGACCATCAGGACGCGTATCTAGACAACGATGCGCAGGAGCGTGAGCGTGGAATAACCATTTTTTCAAAGCAGGCAAGGCTTGATATTTCGCGTGGCACAAATGCGGCAGATACAGCAGATACAGCAGATGTAGCACGTACGGCAGATACAGCTCGTACATGGCATGTAGTCATGCTTGATACACCGGGGCATGTGGATTTTTCGGCAGAGATGGAGCGTACCCTTCAGGTGCTCGACTATGCAATACTTGTAATCAGCGCAACTGATGGAGTGCAGGGACACACGCGCACACTGTGGAGACTTTTAAAGCACTATAACGTGCCGACATTTATTTTTGTAAACAAGATGGATATGCAGGGCACGGATGCGGAGAAAGTGCAGGCAGAGCTAAGGAGCGAGCTGAGCGATGGCTGCGTGGACTTTTCTTCACAGGATTTATTTGATGAGCTTGCCATGTGCAGCGAGCCTCTTTTAGATGAATTTATGGAATCGGGAGAGCTTGCGGATGCACATATTGCGCAGGCGGTGGTTCAAAGGGAGGTGTTCCCCTGCTTTTACGGCTCGGCACTTAAGCTTGACAGAGTGGATACGCTGATTCAGGGACTTTCGAGGTTTATGTGTGAAAGAAATTATCCTGACGATTTTTCTGCCCGCGTATATAAGATAGGCAGGGATGACAGAGGCAGCAGGCTGACATTTTTAAAGGTTACCGGAGGCTGTCTTAGAGTCAGGGACAAAATAGAGTACAAAGCGCATGGCGGTGACGAGGCAAAAGGCCTTCTGATTGAGAAAATCGACCAGATAAGAAAGTATTCCGGCGAAAAATATGAGACAGCTGATGTGGCAGAGGCGGGTGAGATAGTTGCTGTCACAGGTCTTAGCTCGACATTTCCGGGGCAGGGGCTCGGGGTTGAGCAGCAGTCCAATATGCCAATCCTTGAACCGGTACTAAACTATAGGATGATTCTGCCGGATGATGTAAATCCGGCTGCATTTATGGAAAAGCTAAAGCAGCTTGAGGAGGAAGACCCACAGCTTTACATAGTGTGGGTTGAGGAGTTTAAGGAAATCCATGTGCAGCTCATGGGACAGGTGCAGATGGAGGTGCTTGTGCGTCTCATAAAGGACAGGTTTGGTGTTGTTGTCACGTTCGGACCGGGCAGCATTGTATATAAGGAAACGATAGCAAGGGCTGTCGAGGGAGTAGGACACTTTGAGCCGTTGCGCCATTATGCAGAGGTGCATCTGCTTTTGTCGCCGGCGGAGCGTGGCAGCGGAATCACTGTTACATCCACCTGCAGTGAGGATGTGCTCGACAAAAACTGGCAGCGCCTCATAGCCACACACGTTGAGGAAAAGGAGCACAGGGGTGTGCTCACAGGCTCAGCGCTTACCGATGTGAAGGTCACTATTCTTACAGGAAGAGCACATGTAAAGCACACGGAGGGAGGCGATTTCCGCCAGGCTACATACAGAGCAATCCGCCAGGGGCTTAAATCTACAGAGAGCGTGCTGCTTGAGCCATACTACAGCTTTATCCTACAGGTGCCGATGGAGTATGTCGGCCGTGCGATGACAGATTTAGAGCAGAGATTTGCAAGGGCCGAGAGCCCGCAGTTTGCCACAACCGCTGCGAGGGAGATGGCAACAATTACAGGAAAGGCACCGGTTGCGACAATGCAGGATTATGTGAGTCTGGTGCATGCGTATACAAAGGGACTCGGGCACCTGACACTGGAGCTGTGGGGTTATGATGAGTGTCACAATCCTGCAGAGGTGATTGCGCAGATGCACTATGACAGCGAGGAGGATTTCCGCAATCCGACAGGTTCGGTATTTTGTGCGCACGGCTCAGGCTATGTGGTGCCGTGGGATGAGGTCCCGGAGCATATGCACCTGCCGTATGTCTACCACGGAGATGAGTCTGAGGAGGCACTTGCAGCGAGTGCCCGCACGCAGAATGCATTTTCAGCGGAGGATGCGCAGGCGCTTGCCGGAAACCGCCGCAGGACGAGCTTTGAGAAAGCTGTTTCAGGTATGTCATCAGTGGAGCTTGATGCGCAGCTTGCAGATGTTTATGCCAGGGAGTTTGGCATGGGCAAAAACGATATCGCAGAGGATCAGAGGCACAAATGGTCAGGTAAAAAGAAAAATGAGTATGAAGGCCTAAGTGGTAAACCGCGCACCGTAAAGCATGATAAGCACGGCAATCCGATTTATCCGAAGAAATCCCCGGGGGAAGAGTACCTGATAGTTGACGGATATAATATAATATTTGCATGGGAGGATTTAAAGGAGCTTTCACGCATAAACATCGATTCGGCGAGAGATGCGCTGAAGGATGTTTTATCGGATTACCAGGGCTATAAGGGCTGTCATCTGCTGCTGGTGTTTGATGCGTACAAGGTGAAGGGCAATGCCGGAAAGAGAGAGACCTTCCACAACATAGAGGTTGTGTATACAAAGCAGGACGAGACAGCCGATGCATTTATCGAAAAGACTGTGTTTGGCATACGTGACAGGTACAAGGTAACCGTGGCAACCTCGGACGGACTGGAGCAGCAGACGGTCATGAGCCTGGGGGCACTGCGAATGTCAGCCCGCGAGCTTAAGGAGCATATTGAGATGACGAAGCGTGCCGGGATGGAGGCATTCATATCAGGATAAACGGTCATGAATGGTAACAATATGTGTATAAAGAGATGTTTATAAAGACATTTGTATGTCATAAGCTAAGATAAGGAGACAAGAAAATGGTAGTAAACGAAAGCATGTACCAGCTCGGAAGCGTGCGCTCAGCAATCAGGGAGCTTTTCGAGTATGGTAAAAAAAGAGCAGCAATTGTAGGTAAGGAAAATGTATATGATTTCTCAATAGGAAACCCGAGCATACCGGCTCCGCAGATAGTAAATGACACAATAAAGGAGCTTGTGACAGATTATGATTCTGTTGCGCTGCACGGCTACACGTCAGCACAGGGAGACGTGGAAACGAGAGCGGCAATAGCTGAATTTTTGAACAACACACATGGCACACATTTTAATGCAGACAACCTTTATATGACAATGGGAGCAGCGGCATCGCTGTCAATCTGCTTTCGTGCGTTGACAAGTGACGCATATGATGAGTTTATTACCATAGCGCCATATTTCCCGGAGTACAAGGTATTTGTGAATGCAGCAGGCGCAAGACTTGTAGAGGTGCCTGCAGACACAGAGCATTTTCAGATAGATTTCGATGCTCTTGAGGAGAGAATCAATGCGCACACCAGAGGTGTCATAATCAATTCACCAAACAACCCATCCGGCACAGTCTATTCTGAGGAGACCATCAAAAAGCTCTCAGACCACCTTGAGAAAAAGTCTAAGGAGATAGGAAGACCGATATTCATTATCGCAGATGAGCCGTACAGAGAGATAGTCTACGACGGAATCAAGGTACCGTTTGTGACCAAATATTACGACAACACGCTGGTATGCTACTCATACAGCAAGTCACTTTCACTGCCGGGAGAGAGAATAGGATACGTCCTCGTGCCTGATGAGGTGTACGATAAGGCAGAGCTGTATGCAGCAGTCTGTGGTGCGGGAAGAGCACTCGGTTACGTGTGTGCACCAAGCCTGTTCCAGAAGATGATAGTAAAATGCCAGGGGGCAACCGGTGATATCAATGCCTACAAAGAAAACAGAGACCTTCTGTACGAGGGACTCACAAGGATAGGCTATCACTGCTTCAAGCCGGACGGAGCCTTTTATATGTTTGTAAAGGCACTCGAGGATGACAGCAATGCATTCTGCGAGAAGGCAAAGGAGGAGGATGTGCTCATAGTAGCAGCAGACGGCTTCGGCTGTCCGGGCTGGGTGAGAATATCATACTGTGTGGATAGGGAAATGATAAAGCGCTCCATGCCTGCGTTTGAAAAGATATACAAAAAATATAATAAATAATAGTTGATTATAACGAATAAAAAATGCACAAATCCCGAAAAATTATCTAAAATTATACGGCTTTCGGCATTTTTAATGTATACTTTTTACAAAATCTGTGGAAAAGGGCTCTGTGTGACCGTTAGTGTGACCAAAGAGGTGTATAATCTTATTCAAGAGGAAAACGTATAAATAAAATATGAGGATAAGAACGCGTGCTTTGAGATAAGGAGCCGGAATATAATAGATTATCACAGAGCATACATAGGGACGAAAATGGAATTAAAGCCAGAAGCATTTAAAGGGATAATGTTCAAGGCAAAGAGATCGGAAAAATTTTTAAAAAATTTAAAAAAGTACTTGCATTATTCGTTTGACCATGATATTATAATACACGGTTCGTTGGTCAAGCGGTTAAGACGCCGCCCTCTCACGGCGGAAACACGGGTTCGATTCCCGTACGGACTGCTAAGTATTTAAAGCCGGTACATTCATGGAAACATGATGTACCGGCTTTTTCGTTGTATATATTCATATGAGGCAGAGCTATTTATGAGCAGCTGCAGCTACTGCATACTTTTATTATAAAAGTATGGTATAACATGAAAATTTCTCAATAAGGAAATCTGCCCTTGCAATATACCCCGCCGGGGTATATAATGCTCTTGAAGACAGATACCCATAAGGGGTATGGTTAGACATGTAAAACAAATGCATAATGCGGAACAAAGAACAAATGGAGGCACCCATGACAGAAAAAGAAACCAAATGCTGTTGCTGCAACCGCAAAAAAGAGCGGTCAGAGCAGGAATATAAGGATCTCATCAACAGACTTAGCCGTATAGAGGGGCAGATCCGTGGAATCAAGCGTATGCTGGATGAGGATTGCTACTGCCCTGACATCATCACACAGGTGGCGGCCGCAAATGCCGCGCTCAACAGCTTCAATAAAGTCCTTTTGGCCAATCATATAAAGACGTGTGTGGCAGATGACATAAGAGCCGGCAAGGATGAGACAATAGATGAGCTTTTGAACACACTACAGAAGCTTATGAAGTAGTATTATAAGAAGGCAGGTATAAAAATGAGTACAATAATCACAATATTAATAATAGCAATAATTGCCGCACTGGTGATTGTGGGCTTAAAGGAGACAATTAAGCATTCAAAGGGCGAGGGCGCCTGCTGTGGCGGTGGAGCCATGAAGGAGGACGAGGAAGCCACAGTACAGCTTACAGGCGAGATAGTCACGAGAGCAGATGTGCACATAGACGGAATGCACTGCATGAACTGCAAGAACTCAGTCACACGCTCGCTTCAGAAGATGAGCGGCGTATCGGCAGCTGTGGATTTAAAGCATGGCGTGGCACATGTTGAGGCAACCAGAGAGCTAAGCGATGAGGAAATCACATTTGCCATCGAAAGACTGGATTTCAAGGTGACAGGAATTGAGAGATTTTAGAAAAGGCTTCTGAATAGTTAGATTCGAATATTAGAAAGAAGGAAATACAGACAGTATGAAGCAATATACAGTTACAGGAATGAGCTGTGCGGCATGCTCTGCCAGAGTGGAAAAGGCGGTCTCTAAGGTTGATGGTGTGACGAGCTGTTCTGTCAGCCTTTTGACCAACTCGATGGGAGTCGAGGGAAGCGCGACAGATGCGCAGATAGTGGAGGCAGTAGAGCAGTCGGGCTATGGAGCGAGTCCCAAAGGCACAGCAACAGAATCAGATAATGACAAAGCAAATAACAGCTTAGAGCAGCTAAAGGCAGCGCAGGATGCGCTTGTAGACAGGGAGACACCGAAGCTTGTAAACAGGCTTATAGCATCGCTCATATTCTTAGTTGTTCTCATGTATTTTTCCATGGGACATATGATGTGGGGCTGGCCGTTGCCTGAGTTTTTCTAATGGAAACCATGTGGCTATGGGGCTTTTGCAGCTTCTGCTTACAGTGGCGGTAATGGTCATAAACCAGTAAGTTTTTTATCAGTGGCTTTAAGGGCTTGATTCACGGCGCTCCCAACATGGATACGCTTGTTGCGCTTGGCTCTGCGGCATCGTTTGGATACAGCGTGTATGCACTTTTTGCCATGACGGCTGCGCAGGTGAATGGCGATATGGATGCGGTCATGTCATATATGCATGAGTTTTATTTTGAATCCGCAGCCATGATTTTGGCACTGATTACTGTCGGAAAAATGCTTGAAGCGCACTCAAAGGGCAAAACAACAGACGCTTTAAAGAGCCTGATGCAGCTTGCCCCAAAGACAGCAACCGTTGTAAGGGATGGCGTGGAGCAGGAAATTTCTGTGGATGCAGTGAAAAAGGGCGATATTTTCGTGGTCAGACCGGGGGAAAATATCCCTGTGGACGGTGAAATAATAGATGGAACAACCGCTGTCAACGAATCGGCACTCACAGGAGAGAGCATCCCTGTGGATAAGCAGCCGAAAGATACAGTAAGCGCTGCAACAGTGAACCAGTCAGGCTTTATAAAAATGCCGCGCAACCAGAGTAGGCGAAGACACCACACTCTCACAGATTATACAGATGGTGTCTGATGCCGCAGCGACAAAGGCTCCTATTGCAAAAATCGCTGACAGGGTATCGGGAGTATTTGTGCCGGCGGTTATTACAATTGCAATCATTACAATAATAGCATGGCTTATAGCCGGTGAGACCGTGGGCTTTGCGCTTGCCAGAGGCATTTCGGTGCTCGTGATAAGCTGTCCGTGTGCACTTGGACTGGCAACTCCTGTTGCGATAATGGTAGGAAATGGCAAGGGCGCAAAGAGCGGTATACTCTTCAAGACAGCGGCAAGCCTTGAGGCAACAGGCCGCACACAGATTGTGGCTCTTGATAAGACAGGCACCATAACAAGCGGTGAGCCGAAGGTGACGGATATCGTGCCGGATGAGACATTTTTTGAGAAAATCGGCAAGCATGCCGGTGAGTGTCAGCGTAAGGCAGACGATTTAAACCCGTACTCATCAAAAGATAAAGCACTGTGGTCAAGGAAGCTTCTTGCAATAGCCGCATCAGTCGAGGCCAAGAGCGAGCATCCGCTTGCAAAAGCCATTATGGAGCGCGCTAAAACGGATGAAATCGCTGTTGCAGAGGTGACGGATTTTAGCGCTGTTGTAGGAAATGGTCTGACTGCAATACTTGCAGGCAAAATGATAAAAGCGGGAAATCTTGCTTTTGTCAGCAAATTTGTAAAAGTGTCAGATGATATGCGCGCGAAAGCTGTCGAATTTTCAAAGGAAGGAAAAACTCCTCTGTTCTTTGCTGCAGATGACAGGCTTTGCGGTATCATAGCCGTTGCAGATACAATAAAGGAGGACAGTCCGGAAGCTGTCAGACAGCTTAAAAGTATGGGTATCAGAGTTGTTATGCTCACCGGTGACAACGAGCAGACTGCCAATGCCATTGGAAAGCAGGCGGGAGTGGACGAAGTCATCGCAGGTGTGCTTCCGGATGGTAAGGAGGCTGTCATAAGGAAGCTAAAAAAACAGGGCAGGGTAGCCATGGTTGGTGACGGAATCAATGATGCACCGGCGCTCACACGTGCGGATATGGGAATTGCAATCGGCGCGGGAAGTGATGTGGCAATAGATGCAGCGGATGTTGTCCTGATGAAGAGCCGCCTGATAGATGTACCGGCAGCAGTGCGGTTAAGCCGTGCTACATTGACAAATATACACGAAAATCTGTTCTGGGCATTTTTCTATAATGTAATAGGTATTCCACTTGCGGCCGGTTTGTGGTATCCTTTATTAGGATGGAAGCTAAATCCGATGTTTGGAGCGGCGGCGATGAGCCTGTCGAGCTTCTGCGTTGTTACCAATGCCCTGCGGCTGAATCTGTGCAGGGTGTATGATCCTAAGCATGACAGAAAAGCAACACCAGATAGAAAAAACAAAACAAATAAACCAAATGAAAGTGAGGAAAAATCAATGACAAAGACAATGAATATCGAAGGAATGATGTGCGGCCACTGTGAGGCAAGAGTAAAGAAGGCACTCGAGGCGCTTGATGCAGTTAGTGAGGCAGCAGTAAGCCATGAGAGCGGAACTGCAGTAGTGACATTAAGCTCTGACATTTCTGATGAGAAATTAAAGGAGACTGTAGAGGCTGAGGACTACAAGGTTACATCAATTCAGTAATCAGTCAGACAGTATAACAATATGAAGAAATATATAGCATTGGTATTGGCTGCAGTGCTGGTGCTTGGGATTTTTACAGGATGTGGTAACAAGGGCAACAAAGAGACAGAATCACAGACAGATGAGAAAGCCACTGAGTCGGTGAATTCTGCAGAAAATAATACTGAGGACAGTACGCAAAGCAGTACAGAAAATCAGAATGTGGCTGACACAGAGCAGCTCACCACAGAAAACGGACAGGAGAGCTCAGTTCTTGCCTGTCCGTCAGTAAACGGTAAGCTGCATGTGGAGGGCAGCAAGCTCGTTGATCAAAATAACAACGAGGTGCAGCTTCGCGGAGTCAGCACACACGGTCTTGCGTGGTATCCACAGTATGTGACCAATGATTGCTTTGCCACGCTGAAAAAGCTTTGGAGCAAACGTGGTGAGGCTCGCCATGTACACCTACGAAAGCGGTGGCTACTGCACAGATGGTGACAGGCAGCAGCTTGAGACACTTGTGCAAAACGGAGTGCAGTACGCGTTCAACAACGACATGTATGTCATCATCGACTGGCATGTGCTAAACGAGGGCAATCCAAACCGCTACAGTGATGTGGCAAAGACATTTTTTGCCAAAATGGCACAGCAGTATGCCTCATACAACAACGTGATTTACGAGATTTGTAATGAGCCGTGCAAAGGTGCGACCTGGGGAGATGTGAAGTTTTATGCCAGCGAGGTCATTCCGTCAATCAGAAGCTACGACAAGGATGCAGTCATACTGATAGGCACACCTAACTGGAGCCAGGATGTGGATGAGGCAGTCAAGGACCCTGTCACAGGCTATGATAATATCATGTATACACTGCATTTCTATGCCGAAACCCACAAGGAGGACTTGCAAAACAAGCTAAAATCGGCGGCAGACGCCGGACTGCCGATATTTGTATCAGAGTTTGGCATCTGCAGCGCCGACGGAAACGGTCAGGTGGACATAGATTCCGCAAACAGCTGGATCAGCCTGCTCGACAGTTACGGCATCAGCTATGTGTGCTGGAATCTGTCCAATAAGGACGAAAAATCAGCGCTTTTAACAGCTGCCTGCGATAAGACAAGCGGCTTTACCTATGAGGATCTAAGTGATGAGGGCAAGTGGCTGTACGGTGTGCTCACAAGTCATGTGACACAGGTCTTGAATTAACGAAAAGCCTCAGATGTACGGAAAACGGCGCACCTGGCAATGCAGGGATAGAAGCATCCATGCACTCAGCCGGCATGCACATGAGGCAGATGCAGATACTTCTCTCTGGTGGCAAGTCCGCCGCGGATATGGCGCTCGGACTTGTTGATATCGAGAATGTGACGCGCCTTTGCGGCAAGCTCCGGGTCAATGCGAAGCAGCCTGTCAGCATCCGTGATATCCTTGTGCACAGTGGATTTGCTGATGCCAAACTGCTTTGCAGCCTGACGCACCGTGGCATTGTTTTCAACTATGTAGTTGGCGATTTCCACCGCCCTTGTCTCAATATATGATTTCAAAAAATACTCCTGCATATTCTGTTGTTACAGTTTATGCAGGAGTATTTTTAATATTACACACAGGTTGTAATTCTATTTACGTTTTTCGTAAAATAAGAAAACGGTTTACTTAACCGCAGGAAAGCTGTATCTTAAGTGAATTAAGCGTATGCGGATGCGATGAGCTCAATACATTTATCGTATCCAAGCACAGAGCTGTTTAGCACCAGGTCATAATTTTTCCTGCTGCCCCACTCCTTGTCGGTAAAGTAGCGGTAATTTACAGAGCGCTTCTTATCGACATCCTTTAGCAGCTTTTTGACCTCGTCATCGCTTTTTTGGTAGAGCTTTTTTATTCTTGCAGCCTTCTCAGGCTTATTTCCCTCTATAAAAACATTCAGCACATCATCCCTGTCAGAAAGAATGTAGTCTGCGCAACGTCCCACAATAACGCATGGCTCTTTTTGCGCAATATCCTTGATGAGCTTCTGCTGAATATTGAAAATCTGGTCGGAAAGAGAAACTCCTGTGATGTCGCGCCCCACAAATGCATATGAAAAAATACTTCCGGCAGGTGCATATTCGCCCTGGTTTGCGACAATCTGCTCAGAGATACCGAGCTCCTTTGCCACATGCTCAATTATTTTTTTATCGTAAAACTCAATGCCGCATTTTTGAGCAATCTGCTCGCCGATAAAGCGACCGCCACTGCCAAACTCTCGGCTTATAGTGATTATTTTAAAACTCATGATGAAACCTCCCCGCTTATAAAAGTGTTTATAATTCATTATAACGTAATTGCACATAAAATCAAAACAGAAATTTAACAAAATCGCTTGCAGATAAGCACTCCGTAATCTATAATGACATAAG
>ENA-OQKT01000022-OQKT01000022.1-human-gut-metagenome-genome-assembly--contig:-NODE-22-length-25539-cov-2.736188_pt1 | contig 25539 bp, 21 predicted proteins | sample MGYA00242650_ERZ504801 | MGnify/ENA primary metagenome ERZ504801 (study PRJEB26092, sample SAMD00036396) | human gut metagenome | host: Homo sapiens | study: EMG produced TPA metagenomics assembly of...
CATTCACATACCGATGCACCCACCGCTGAAGCAATCAGACGTACCACCTTCCCGATCAATGGGATTTTTAGCATATATATGACAAATATAAGTATGAGACAGTTGGTGATAAATGTACGAAGAAGAAAAATATCGAGATAAAATGCATAGATAATTTTTCACCTCACTTTCACAGACAAGAATAGCGTAAAAGCAGGTTTTTAAGTGCCGTAATATGTCGACAATAATCAAAAAGACATGCAGCCAAAAAGCTGCATGTCCTATAAACTATCGTCTTGAATTCTTAAGGAAATCCGGAATATTAATCTCTACCGGCTTAACCGTGCTCTCAGGCTGGCGTGGCTTCTGGATACCTGTATATGCATGTGCAGGTGCTGTCTGCTGTTGCTGGGCAGCTGTATGAAGTCCTGCTGTTGCTGTGGACTGTGTTCCCATGCCTGAAACAGGTCTTGCAGCTGTCTGATTCGGATATACCATACGGTTTTTGCATACCGCCTGCCATTCCTGCACCAGGCGCTGCCTGCTTGCCCGGCATATCTATCTTCTCTGAAACATCCTCCAGTCCTGTAGCAATAACAGTGATAGAAGCCTGATCAGTCATGCTCTCATCAAACTTGGCACCAAAGATAATATTGGCATCCTCTCCTGCCAGATCCTGTACGTAACTTGCTGCATCGTTTGCATCCATAAGGGAGATATCGCCTGAGATATTGATAATTACATGTGTTGCACCATTTATCTTTGTCTCAAGAAGAGGTGAAGCAACCGCAAGCTTAACAGCTTCGATAGCCTTATCATCCCCCTGTGCACTACCGATACCGATATGTGCCATACCCTTGTCCTTCATGACAGTCTGTACATCTGCAAAGTCAAGGTTGATAAGTGCAGGAAGATTAATAAGATCAGTGATTCCCTGAACTGCCTGCTGCAATACCTCATCTGCCTTCTTGAGTGCATCCGGCATTGTTGTGCGACGGTCTACTATCTCAAGAAGCTTATCATTTGGAATGACAATAAGTGTATCAACGCTCTCTTTAAGTCTCTCTATTCCTGAAACAGCATTAATCATTCGCTGCTTTGCCTCAAATTTGAATGGTTTTGTAACAACACCAACTGTAAGTATGCCCTGATCCTTTGCTATCTTTGCAACAACAGGAGCTGCACCTGTACCGGTTCCGCCTCCCATACCGCATGTGACGAATACCATATCAGCGCCCTTTACTGCTGCCTGAAGCTCCTCTGCGCTCTCCTCAGCGGCCTTCTGACCGATTTCAGGCTGCGCACCTGCGCCGAGTCCCTTTGTAAGCTTCTCTCCAATCTGTATAAGTGTAGGAGCCTTACAAAGCTGTAAAGCCTGCTTATCTGTATTGATGCCGATAAACTCTACTCCACCAATATTCTCATCAATCATTCTGTTAACTGCATTGTTACCGGCTCCTCCGACTCCAATGACAATAATCTTTGCGCTGTTATCAGCCTCGTTAGTTCTTATCTCAAGCAAGGTGATTCCTCCTCTTTCTTTCCCAAAATTTAATTTTCTATATAAAAATATCGAATATTCTTAAACTCATTTATTCTATAATATAATTTTTCTCCAAAATAATCAACTATAAAATATGATTTTTTTTATTTAGTTTTGCATTATTCTGACTTGTCAAACACAATATTTGTTGTTTCTTCCGTCCAGCTCTCTAAATGTAGTGTACCGGACTGTCCCTCAAGCGATGGCATGATAGCCTTAAGCCTCTCTATTTTACGTGTAAGCTTTGTCGTGTCACCAATTATCACACTCACATTACCATACTTGACTACCGGTGCATTTTGCGCACCATAATCCACAGAATCCGGCACAAGATCCTGCCTTTTTAATCCCTGGGTAAGCTCAAGGATATCTTTTAGCATAGCCTGCTTTATAGGAAGCTTCTCGTAAAGCACTACCTTGTCACAGCTTATGCCATCTATACATGGCACACCCGGCACCGTGTCTGAGGATGTCTCCACCACAAAGCCATCCTTATCAAAATATGCATTCTCATTAATTCCCGGAATATATATGTATCCAAGCATTCCTTTTTCATAAACTGATATATGAAGAGTATGCGGACTATCCAGGCTTATGCTCATTGTATCAATAAACGGTATTTTTTTAGTATCCTTTACCTTATATTTCAGATAGACATACAGTGAGTTCCATGAGTACTTATCATTAAGCACCGCATCCTCTATAGTCTTTTGGTCATAAAGCTCATTGCCCTCGACAACTACCTTTTTACCGTAAACAGCTTAAGTGCAATGAGAAGCAGTATCGCGAGCACTGCTATCGTAATTAGCAGTCCCAATAAAAAAATGCTTTAAACTCTTTTTATGTTTTCTTTTTTTCTTAATCATTATATTTCACGCCTTAATCTACACATTTTTCAAGCCTGATGCCTCTTGACACAGACAAAACAAGCCCTATTTCCGCCATCAGGAATATGATTGACGTACCTCCATAGCTGATAAACGGCAGAATAACACCGGTATTTGGAAGTGAATTGGTAACTACCGCAATATTCAGTATCACCTGGATTGCAATATGACTCATCACACCAATCACTAAAAGTGAGCCATACAAATCCCTTGCATTGTTTGCAATGACCATCATACGCCATATAAGCAGTATAAAAAGTAAAATAAGGCAGATAGCCCCAAAACAATCCAAGCTCTTCACAAATAATTGTAAATATCATATCATTTTGTGACTCCGGCACATTGCCAAGCTTCTGTAAACTCTCTCCAAGTCCTTTTCCAAACAATCCGCCCGAGCCTATCGCATAAAGTCCCATCATAGTCTGGAATACTGCGTCTGTTCCCGCAGTCTCCGGATGCAGCCATGCCTCAATACGTGTACTTCTATAGCCTGCCAGCATGACAAACGCCACTGCAAACACAACTACCGCCACTGCTACAATAATAAACTGCAGATACTTTGGGCTTGCGACAAACAACATACAGACCGAAATGCCTATGATGATAACTGCCGTACTCAGATTGCTGATTGCAACAACTATTATGAGCGGAATAAGCATAGCAAGCACCTTTACCAGACTTAAAAACTTATCAAACTGCTTGGGTATCTTGTCTATAATCATAGCCATAAACAGTATGACCGCAATTTTAGCCACTTCTGAAGGCTGGAACTGTATTGGTCCTATGCCGATCCATCTCGATGAACCATGTGAGCTTGAGCCTATTTTCGGCACAAACACAAGCACACACAGTATAAGCGATACTATATACGCAAAAAAGCCAAGCTTTTTCCAATATCTGTAGTCGACCTTTGCCAGAAATACCATAGGTATAAGTCCAAGTACAATATTTCGTATCTGAAGCTTAAGATAGTGCATGCTGTCATGATTTTTGATGGCCGATGTGTATGCACTCGAGCTATATAGCATAACAAGACCAAAGCAGAGCAGAAATATAACTATAAACAACAGGTTGTAGTCGAAATAAGGTATTCCTTTTCTTTTTCTTTATTCTTGCTACTTCTTCTACGCTTTCCTGCCAAAATATTTACTCCTTAAATCCTTTTACTATTTCCTTAAAGATACGTCCGCGCTCCTCATAGTTAGGAAACATGCCCCAGCTTGCACATGCAGGTGATAAGAGCACTGCATCACCTGAAACAGCATGCTCATAGCAATAATTTACTGCATCCTCAAACGTATCCTTCTTTACAGTATTCATGAATCCGTGTCTGTGTGCACACTCTTCGATTTTATCTGCAGTCTGACCGATAAGCACAAGCTCCTTTACTTTGCCGTCAAAGGCTTCTATCCACTCATCATACTCCGACTGCTTATCATATCCACCGCCAATGAGAAGTGTCGGTCTGTTCATGGCACGTATACCCTGAATGGCTGCATCAGGATTGGTGCCCTTTGAATCGTTGTAGAATCTGACTCCACGCTTTTCGGTCACGTACTCTATCCTGTGCTCAACTGCCTTAAATACCTTAAGCACCTCGACAATCTTATCCATCGGTACCCCAAAGCTTATAGACATGGCACACGCTGCCATCACATTCTCAAAATTATGCTTTCCGAGGAGGTTCAGCTCATTTACATCAATTACCTCATCGCGTACACCGTCGTGTGCGTATATGATGATGTCTCCGTCCAGATAAAAGCCCTCTGAAAGCTCAGACTTACTGCTGAAAAATATAACCTTAGCAGGGCACTCTGCTGCAAAATCTCTAAGCACCTCGTCCTCGTAGTTTAACACGCAGTAATCATCTGCTGTCTGATTTTTTGTGATGTCCTCCTTTGCCCTGATGTAATTTTCCATAGTATGGTGTCGATTCAGATGATCGGGTGTGATATTTAAAATTGCGCTTACATGTGGCTTAAAGGTATCTATTGTCTCGAGCTGGAAGCTTGATATCTCTGCAACCGTTACTGTCTCACCGGTGCTTCCTGTGACCATTGATGTATAAGGGATTCCGATATTTCCTACCACTCTCACATCCTTAAAGTAATTCTTCATTATCTCACCTGTCAGAGCTGTAGTGGTCGTCTTTCCGTTGGTTCCTGTAACAGCGATGATCTCACCTGCCCCAAATGTGTATGCAAGCTCTATCTCACCCCATATTTTAACGCCCCTGTCACGTAAGGCATTGACCATAGGAATGTCTGTTGGTACTCCCGGACTTAGCACAGCCACATCAAACTCATCAATCTGTTCATCTGTCAGGTCGCCTAAAATAAGCGGCACCTCCTTAAGCTTTGGTGCTTTCTCATAAAGTGTTTTTGAATCCAGTTCTTTATTTCCATCAAACAATACTGTATCGATGCCATTTGCGCACAAAAGCTCTGTCGCTGCAATGCCACTCTTTCCTGTTCCGACAACAAGTACCTTTTTTCCTTGTAAGCTCATTTTTATTCCTCCATCTTTTATTGCAGCCCTCCGTATGGATATGTTTAACAAATCAACTTCTCCAAACGACTGCCTTAATCATTAAATTATAGTATACGTTATTTGGTTCTATTTCGCAAGAGCCCGTAAATCAGTTAAACACTCCTATCTCCTGTGCATACGGTATGATTTCCCTAAATATTTCAGCTGCAACCGGTGCAGCGATTGTTCCTCCATAGTATGCACCGCCCTTTGGATTATTTATTTTCACAAGCACCATAAGTGCCGGATCATCCACCGGATAAAATCCAAGGAACGAGGCTATATATACATTGTCACTTCTCGGAAGTGTCTGCGATGTAGCAGTCTTTCCTCCTATCGCATAACCTTCAACCTTTGCATTTTTTCCTGAGCCCTCTGCTACCACGCCCTCCAAAAGCTTTCGCAGTGTATCAGATGTCTCTTCACTGCATATACCTGACGTCTGTTCAAAGGACAGCACCTCCTTTACCGTACCTTCGGTGCCATGAATCTCCTTACCTATATGAGGAGTAATTCTGTTACCACCATTTATAAGCGATGATACTGTTGTCATAAGCTCGATGGGTGTGAGCTGGAATGACTGTCCAAATGAAATTGTTGCAAGCTCCACCTGGCCTATCTTATCCGGCTGATGCATTATGGTGGCGGCCTCTCCCGGCAAATCAATACCTGTCTTATCAAGCAGACCAAACCTCATGAAATCAGCATAATACCTCTCACTGCCTATTCTAAGGCCTAAATCAATAAAGACCGGATTGCATGAATTCTGTATTCCCTGCACAAAGGTCTCACTTCCATGTCCTGTTCTCTTATGGCAGTGTATGCGTCTGTCCTCCACAGTAATATATCCCGGGCAGTAAAAACTGTCATCAAGGCTCACCACATCCTCCTCCAGTGCGATTCCTGCCGTAATTATCTTGAATACGGAACCTGGCTCATATGTATCACTTACACAGCCGTTTCTCCAGGCTTCATCATGGTTTTCACACGAAAAAGGATCATTCAAATTATATTCCGGGTAGTCGGTCATGGCATATATTTCTCCGTTTTTAGGGTTTAAGGCAATTATACTCACACTGTCTGCCAGGTTTTGTGCATATGCCATCATTGCATTTTTCTCACATACTCTTTGTATATTTATGTCGAGTGTAGTGACAAGTGTGTCTCCTTTTTGTGGAGCTTCTCTTCTCTCCTTATAGCCCTTCACCTCCACACCTCTGCCATCACATACAGTGTATATCCGCCCTGGTGTACCACGCAGAATTTCATCATATGTGGTCTCAAGCCCAACAACACCCTGACCATCTGCTCCTGCAAAGCCTATAACCTTTGAAAACAACTCATCAAGCGGATAGTACCTGACACTTGACTCGTCAACCTTTACCCCTGCCAAGCCATATGATAGTATTTTATCGCCTTGTTTTTTAGAGACATTATTCTTTATTTTTTCAATGGATGTAACCTTATCCACCTTACTGCGGATAGTCTTTTCGTCAATCGAAAGCTCACTGCTTAAAACAGAGATGACTGCTTCCTTGTCGGTTATCTGATTGTGTATAACGCTTATGTTATATGCAGTTTCATTTGTCGCTATTATCCTTTCATTTCTATCCACTATATCTCCGCGTATTCCTGCAATATCACGCTCTCTTTCCTGAAGCGCACTTGCCTTTTTACTGTAATAACCGCCTTTTACTATCATGAGATAAAACAGTCTGAAACACAAGGCGATAAGAACAGCTGTCAGTATACTGCAAAATACGCATATTTTTCTTCTGTAGCGCGTATTGTTAAGTATCATGAACAAAAATGCCTCAATATTTTTACACTAATATATGCAAAAAATATTGAGGCTATTCTCTATTCGCCCTGCTCACCCTCCTGGGTGACCTTTTCTCCTGTCGGAGGATTTGCGCCTGTTATCGTAAGGTCAGCATTTACACCGGTCTGCTCCTCATCAGGGTATATATTCATATACGGAAGTACTTCCTTTAATATCTCTCTGGTCAGGTTCTGTGCATAGTTACTGTGAGGCTGATCCTGTACATTCGGCTGGTCGATTACAGTGTAAATAACAAGCTGCGGATCCTGCGCAGGCACACAGCCTATAAATGATACAAGATAGCAGCCCCTCTTTCTAAGGTGCGTTGTCTCATCATACATCTGCGCTGTTCCTGTCTTGCCTCCCATTGAGTATCCGTCAACCTTTGCCACCTTACCGGTTCCGTTTGCAACTACATTCTGCAGGTAGTTTTTAAGTGTCGCACTTGTATTCTCTGACACTGTCTTTTTTAGCAGTGTAGGCTCAATTGTCTTTACTGTATTGCCGTTGTCATCTGCGATTTTCCTTACTACGTGCGGCTGATAATAATTTCCGCCATTCACCAGTGAGGAAAATGCACTGACCATCTCTATCATGGTACAGTTATAGTTCTGTCCGAATACGTTTGTCGCTAAATCGACAGGCTTTATATTGTCGAGTGTATACATGAGCGTTGATGTATTTGCCTCACCCGGCAGGTCAACACCTGTCTTTTGACCAAAGCCAAATACACTCTGATAGTACAGAAAATTTTCTGCACCAATCTTATATGACATCTGCATGAGTGCATCATTACATGAATCCATGAGTGCCTTTTCAAGTGTCTCTATGCCATGTCCGCTACGGTTGACGCATGATACCTTTTCACTGCCAAACATCTCATATCCATCACATAAAAATGTCATATCAGTAGTGAGCGTGCCTGTATCCAGTCCACATGCCACGGTAAAAGGCTTCTGTACAGACCCCGGCTCATATGTATGTGTAACACAGAAGTTCTGCCACAGCTTATTCAGAGTATTTAATGTATCATCATCACTCATTGCATTAAGCTGCTCTTGTGTATAGTAATCCTTCATATTCTTCGGATCGTTCAGATCAAAGTTTGGATAATTCGCCATGGCCAGTATCTCACCATTTTTAGGATTTTCTATAACGACTGCAATATTTTCTGCGCCAAGTCCTTCTCTTGCATTATTTGCATAAGTATCTGAGAACAGTTTTATCTTATCCTCAACAATCGACTGGATATTTGCGTCTATAGTTGTGTACAGTGTATTTCCGTTTTGTGCAGCAATTACTGTTTTCTGGAAATCATTGTCTGCATTCAGATAGCCGTACTCCCTGCCATTTACACCATTTAAAGTATCATTGTAATAGTTTTCAAGTCCGGTTGTACCTACATTTCCGGCGGAGGTAAAGCCGATAACTGAGCTTGCCAGTGTTTTAAACGGATAATTTCTCTGATACTCTGTCTCAAACCACACACCCTTGATGTTTGGATTCTTCAGATTGCCCTTTTCGTCTGTTGCATCCTGCAGCTGTACAAATGGCTGAATTGCATCATATGACAGCTTTTTTAACAGTACAATATATTTGTTATCCTTGCTGTTATTTGCATAATCCTCAAGTGTTGCCCTGTCTAAATCCGGAAAGCACTGTGTCAGTGCATCTATCGTCGGAGTTATATACTCTTTCTTACTGGTCATAACCGAGCAATCAAGTACGACATTATAAACAGCCACACTCGTAGCAAGCACTGTGCCGTTTGAATCCACAATATTTCCTCTCTGAAACGGTATTGTTTTGCTGTCATATGACTGTAATGATAGTACCTTTTTAGTATATGCGTCTCCGCTTGTATATTCAATAAACATCAGCCTGCCAATGAGTCCAAGCATGGCTACAACTATTAACATAAACAACGACTAAACAGTCTTTGTTTTCTATTTTGCGTCCGTATTTTTCTTACCGGTCTTTTTCTTGTCCTGGCTGCCAATATGATTCCTCCAATTTATTCAGGGATATCACTGTACTGATCCATATAGTTGTTCTTATCAACTGAGTAATAAACTATCTGATCCTGTGAAGCATATTTCATACCAAGTCTGTTGATAGCTGCATCCTTGATTGCATTTAAATCAACAGATGTAGTAATCTGCTTGTATCTGGCATCATTATCAGCCTTCATATCATTTATCCGGCTCTCAAGTGCTGCAACCTCATTCATCTGCTGTGTCACATTTGACCTTATCTGAATAAGTGAAACAGATACAAGGGCTGAAGCTGCCACACACGCTGTGAGAAAGGCTACAAATGCCCTGTTCATTGAGAGTGCTCTCTCCTGATTTCTTCTTGCAGATTTTCTTCTGTTTTTCTTTCTTCTTATTTCCTCAAGCTCTCTTGTCGATTTCTGTGGTCTTCTGACCGGTGCTGCCTCGTCAATCTCTCTTACTGCATTCCCATTTATATAATAAGTAGTTTTATTCATTTAGCTGCTCCTTTTGCTGTCATTCTACAATTCATTCTTTTCAAACACACGAAGCTTTGCACTCTTCGAGCGTGAATTCTCTTCAAGTTCCTTTTCTGACGGAAGGATAGGCTTTCTGGTGATAACCGTTCCCTTCGATTTATTACCGCATACACATACCGGAAAACTCGGTGGACATGTACATGGATTTTCATTTTTTTTGAAATTGGATTTTACTATTCTGTCCTCAAGCGAGTGGAATGTGATTATACATATCCTGCCGCCCGGATTAAGTAAATCTATCATGTCATCCAGGTTGTCCCTTAGCACATCAAGCTCATGATTCAGCTCAATTCTGATAGCCTGATATGTTCTCTTTGACGGGTGACCACCGGTAGCTCTGACCTTTTTTGGTATAGCTGCCTTTATTATCTCGTTAAGCTCTCCTGTTGTCGTTATCTCTTGCTTTTGTCTTGCTGCTGCAATGTGCTTTGCAATATTCTTTGCAAACTTGTCCTCACCGTAATCCCTGATGATACGGTACAGATCATTTTCGCTGTAGGTATTTACTATATCCCTTGCAGTAAGGGCATTCCTGTCATCCATACGCATATCAAGCGGTGCATCCTCACTCCTGTAGGTAAAGCCTCTCTTTGGTGTATCAAGCTGGAAGGATGACACTCCAAGATCCAGCATAATACCATCCACCTTTTCAATTCCGAGTGAATGAAGCACATTCTTCATATCAGAATAATTGCTTCTGACTATCGTTACCCTGTCTCCAAACTCCGCAAGTCTCTCTCCTGCCGCCTTTATGGCATCTGCATCCTGATCTATGCCTATCAGCCTGCCCTTGTCCGAAAGTCTCTTGGCTATCTCATATGAGTGCCCGGCTCCTCCAAGAGTACCATCCACATATATCCCGTCAGGACGGATGTTTAAATTTTTAATTGTCTCGTCCCTTAAAACTGAATAATGCTTAAATTCCATGTGGTCTCTCCATTTAATATCAAATGCCTATGCCAAGCTCTGCCATATGATCGGCTATCTCATCCATATCGTCAAAATCAGAGTTTTCAAGATATCTGTCTTTGCTCCAGATTTCTACTCTGCTGTATACTCCGACAGATACAACTTCCTTATCTATACCTGCGTATTCTCTTAAGTTCGCCGGTAAGAGGATTCTGCCCTGCTTGTCCACCTCACAGGTGGCTGCTCCTGCAAAGAAGAATCTCATAAATTTTCTTGCTTCTCTTGATGTGAGTGGTTTGTCGCGAAGATTTTCCTCAATGCGATGCCATTCTTCGTTGGAATAGACGAACAGACAGCCATCTAAGCCCTTGGTAACTACGAACTCATTGCCAAGCTGTTCACGGAACTTCGCCGGGACAATCATACGGCCCTTGGCGTCTATTGAATGATTATATTCGCCCATGAACATGGCATCCATCCTCCTTTTCCTCATTTTGAAGCTTTCCACCACTTCACTCCACTTATATGGTATTTTACTCCACTTTTCACCACTTGGTTACAATATTACACCTAACAGCCCACAAAATCAAGGCTTTAAGCCAAATTCCCATAAAAAGGCAACAAAAAAGACGCTCAGTCTTTTCGTGGACTTTGCGTCCTTTTTTATAAAATGATATGAAATTTACTCTTTAGTGGTGGATTGTGGTGGAGTGTCCACCATTTTGCCCATTTTCCTCTGCTTATATCTGACAATTCCTATCCATATGGCTGATACTGCCACCAAAGTGGCGGCGAGTGCCATAGACACCGGATAATTGATATGCGGGATGAGAAGCTGGTCTGTACGCAGGCTTTCTATCCAGAATCTTCCGACACCATAGCCTAGCAAATATAGAAGAAACACCTCTCCGTCAAACCTTCTGTGCTTAAAATAAAGCATCAACAAAATAAATAAGCACAGGTTCCAAAAGGATTCATACAAAAAAGTAGGATGCACCGAGATATACTCCACTCCGTCTATCACTGTTGTATGTGACATAAGCTTTTCAGTCAGATCCGATGTCCTGACAGCTGATACCGGAAGCTGCATGGCAAAAAGTCCGTCATAATAATCGCCAAATGCCTCCCTGTTGCAGAAGTTTCCCCATCGGCCAATCACCTGTCCCAGTATCAGTCCAAGCCCCGCCGTATCACACAACAGTGGAAACGACAGCTTTCTGACCTTTGCAAAAACGAATGTGGTGATAATTGCTGCTATCACGCCTCCGTAAATTGCCAGTCCTCCCTGCCTGATATTGAATATGCTAAGCAGGTCGTCCTTGTACAAATCCCACCTGAATACCACATAGTATATTCTTGCGCCTATCACCGAGCATATGATTGCCACGAGTGCTAGATCAAAGTATGTATCAGGATTTTGTCCTGATTTTTTGGCCACATAGCAGGCCACGCCCAGCCCCGCAAGCATACCACATGCTATTATTATGCCATACATCGCAATATCAAAGCTTCCTATTGATATGCTCTTTATCACATGCTGCAAATATATATGAAGATGTGGGAAGTTTATATTATAATCCATATTTTTCCTTTCCTGACTGTAATTGCTGTCTATCACACTGTAATATATACGGCAGCAATCACAAATTACGAAAATATATGTACCCGGAGCACCATAAACCTGATACTCCGGGCAACTGTCATTATGCGCTTCTTAGTCTACGCCTGACACTCAAAGCTTGCACACTCTGTACTGCACTTGTTTGGTGTACAGTTTTTCTTGATGCCAATCTGATTGGCCATGCAGCTATTGTGGTCATTGTACTTACACTTTGCCGCATCACAGTGCACATCTGTCTCTTTGTGAATAGCTAACTCTGCAGATACCTCACAGTCACAGGCCTTATTTGAAAAGCTGCCACACTGTGTATCGCAGGCTTTCTTTGCCTTAGTTCCTTTCACATCGATTTCTCTGAGCTTACAGCAGTTATCTGCATTATACGCACATTTTTCAACATTACAATCAAGTCTTGTCATACTTTTGCCTCCTTTGCTTATGCATAGGCTAGTATGTCCTGATTGATTTTTTTTATACTTTTTAATCGATTATCTGTGTTTTTCCTCTTCTGGAAGCTCCACTCTGATTTCCTTTGTACGGATTTCCTTGCAAATCTGGTCGATGAAATCTGAAAGTGGCTTAACACCCTCATTTCCTTCAAAACGGCTTCTTACCGATACTGTGCCGTCTGCCTCCTCGTCAGCTCCGACAACAAGCATATATGGAAGCTTATCCATACGAGCCTCTCTGATCTTGTATCCGATCTTCTCAGCTCTGTTGTCAACTGTCACATCGACATCATTGCGCTTAAGCTCATCTGCTACCTTTTTAGCATAATCAGCATACTTCTCTGAGATAGGAAGCACTCTAACCTGCTCAGGGCAGAGCCATGTAGGGAACTTGCCTGCGTAGTGCTCGATAAGCCATGCAAGTGTACGCTCATAGCAGCCGAGTGATGTACGGTGGATGATGTATGGACGGATTTTATCGCCGTTTTGATCAATATAGTACAGATCAAAATTCTCAGCAATAGCACAGTCAAGCTGTATTGTTACCATGGTATCCTCTTTACCGTATACGTTCTTGGCCTGGATATCAATCTTTGGTCCGTAGAATGCAGCCTCGCCGTCGGCCTCAACAAAAGGAACATTTTCCTCAATAAGGATGTTACGAAGGACCTCCTGTGTTGAGTTCCAGTACTCATCATCTCCTAAATACTTTTCTGTGTTCTTTGGATCCCATTTTGAAAGACGGTATGTCACATCATTCTCGAGTCCCAGCACCTTAAGGACATATCTGTTAAGACTGAAGCATGCCTTGAGCTCCTCCTCACACTGGTCAGGACGGATAACATTGTGACCCTCTGAGATAGTAAACTGTCTGACACGTGTCAATCCGTGCATCTCTCCCGAATCCTCGTTTCTAAACAGTGTGGATGTCTCACCCATTCTGTAAGGCAGATCTCTGTATGAGTGCTGCTTTGCCTTGTATACATAATACTGGAACGGACATGTCATCGGACGAAGTGCCATAACCTCTTCCTCGCCGTCCTTCTCAGGATCTCCGAGAACAAACATGCCGTCAAGATAATGATCCCAGTGTCCTGAAATCTTGTACAGGTCTGATTTTGCCATGAGTGGTGTCTTTGTACGCACATAGCCCCACTCCTTATCCTCGAGATCCTCAATCCATCTCTGCAGCTTCATAATCATCTTTGTGCCCTTTGGCATCATAAGCGGGAGTCCCTGTCCGATTACATCTACTGTTGTGAAAAGCTCCATCTCACGGCCAAGCTTATTGTGATCACGCTTCTTAGCCTCCTCCATTCTCTCAAGATGTGCCTTTAAATCCTCTTTTTTATTGTAGGCTGTTCCGTAGATACCGATCGAGTCTTGCCTTGTTTGAATCACCTCTCCAGTATGCCATTGATGATGATGTGAGCTTGAAAGCCTTTACACCCTTTGTGCTCATAAGATGTGGTCCTGCACATAAATCTACAAAGCCACCCTGGTCATAGAAAGAAATCTCCTCACCCTCAGGAAGCTCCTCGATAAGCTCTACCTTGTACGGCTCATCCTTTTCCTTCATGAATTTGATTGCTTCCTCTCTAGGGAGTGTAAATCTTGTTATCTCATGACCCTGTTTGATGATTTTCTTCATCTCTGCCTCAAGTGCATCGAGATCCTCTCTTGAGAATGGCTGTGAATCGAAATCATAGTAGAAACCATCGTCAATTGCCGGTCCGATTGTGATTTTTGCATCCGGGAACAGATTCTTTACTGCCTGTGCTAGCACGTGTGATGCTGTATGTCTGATGACACGAAGTCCTTCCTCATCACTTGCTGTGATTATATTGAGTGTGCAGTCCTTGTCAAGAACTGTTCTTAAGTCAACAATTTCTCCGTCAACCTCTCCTGCGCAGGCTACTCTTGCAAGTCCCTCGCTTATATCTTTTGCGATTTCATATACGCTTTTTGCTTCGCTGTACTCTTTTGATGAGCCATCCTTCAATGTTATCTTCATGGTTATCTCTCCTTTATTTTAATATAAAAATCCCCGACACCGCATTGCTGCGACATCGGGGACGATAAGCTTTGTTACCGTGGTTCCACCCAAATTCTTTCCGCCTGAAAACATACTGCTTGTCTGTATCCGACAGAAACTCATTTGACTATAACGGTATCACCGGGCTTTATTGGAGCCACTCCAAGCTGGTGTTCGGTATATCATCCACCGGGGAGCTTTCACCACTCTTTGGACTTTGATTCTCGTCTTCCAAGGCTTCCCTCTCGTGCTGCTTTTAATATACTTACTGTGCTCTTCAACGTATTGTTATTATGCTGTTGCACATATGTATGTAATATACGCAAACATGTGCCATACATATCTTTAGAACAATTAATGTTCCTTTCAAAAAATGATAATATACTTATTTTTCTAATCTGTAAAGTACTTTATGCATTTTTTCCGCAACATTTTTTATATTTCTTGCCCGAACCGCATGGACATGGGTCATTTCGGCCGATTTTCTTACCTACTACCACTGTTCCTGACTTCTTCTGCTCGAGGTAAAGCGCATGCTTTGTCTCTGCGTCAAAGATTTCATCCCATGCCGGGAGATTGTAAAGCCAGTCTGCCTTTGCATCTACCATGTTCTTATAAAGCTTTTCTTTATCGAAAGCAAGGCTTACCTTTGTGTCCTCATCCATCTCCTCGATTGGGTTTGGTGTGACAAGGCTGTCATTGATTCCGTCTAAGAAGCCTGTCATCTCCATGATTGATAACTCATATTTCTCAGCAAGCTCTTTGACTGTTCCCTCTACTGCCTCATCCGGATTTGCAAGGAGCTTCTCATATACGCCCTTCTCCAAGAGGAAATAATGCTGCCAAAAACGCTGTAACTCTCCCTGATCTGCTTTGTCATTGTAGGCAATCTTGTGCCACTCTTCTAATAAAGCCATTTTTACTACCACCTTTATCTTTTATAAACTGATATGAGGCCAAACAGCCTCAGCTTCACATATGGATATATTATACCAAAATAACAGCTTGACGTCAATTTTGTTTTTTATATTATAATAAATAAAAAACTATTCAGAACCACTGAGAACAAGAAAAACTGATGCGTCATGCTCGCATGTAAGCAGCAGATTTTCTTGTTCTCAAGGTGGCTCGAATAGAAGCCCCCCACACATATGAGCAAAATTAGCTGTGTAACAGCTAGACAGCACGAGTATCGTGCGGTTTTGCGAATGTGCGTGGGATGGTTCTGAATCGTTACATTACTAAAACCACGGAGAACAATTCATGAAAAAGACAAAACGTATTTTGGCACTGATTGGTGCCATCCTTTTATTACTTTTATATGTTGTGGCATTTGTTGCCACTGTGCTCGATCACACGAGTGACATGCGCTACTGGAAGGCTGCCGTTGCCGCAACTATCATTATCCCGGTGCTTATCTGGGCGTATTCATTTGTATACAGACTTTTAAAGGGTTCTGATGATAAAGAATCCGATGATGTAACCAAAAAACCATGAAACGCAAAATCACACCTGAATTATCATCTAAAGACTGGAAGGAATTCTGCAGCCGTTTTCATTTTGATAACGATAAGCTGCCTCTTATCCGGGCAATATACACAGCAATGCTTCCATTGGTGGATGCCTTTGCATATTATTCCATAAAACAGGATTTGCCCGGGGTATCACTGGCACACTATGCCTACGGTCTCGTGACACTCGGAAACGGTGCTGACGAGCTGTCAGAGCTGTATTTAAACCATGAGCAGCTTGAGGAGGCCTACATAGCAGACTGTTTAAGCCTCATGCTTTTGTCAAACGCATATGAGCAGTTTGCAAAGGCTGTCGAAGAAGAAAGCTCTCTTTATGCCATTGAGCTGTCATTTTTAGGCGATGAATATCCGCTTGAGCTGCTGCCTGAGATTTTTGAGCACGTAAGCCCTGATGGCATACATCTCACCGGTTCAAATATGCTCATGCCACTTAAGACAGCCGCCCTCATAATAAAGCTTGACTCACAAAAGCAGAAAAATATCAAAGAGCTCTGTAATACCTGCGCGAACTGTAAAAATCTGTCGTGCCCATCAAGAAAGGCCCCTGGTCCTAAGCTGCCACACACCTATGGTGCCATGCAGATTTTTAATATCAGACATTGAAGCCCTTCTTTTTCTCATATGAGCCTCTCAGTTTCTCAACCAGAAGTGTCAGATTCCTAAACAGTGACTCAGCCGCAAAGCCAAACACTATCATGAGAAGAATACATATATTTGACAAATCTGTCAGTGCAAACAGTTTCTTTAAGAAGAAACCCGAAAATACCAGACCTGCTATATTTCCGATAATAACAGCATATTTCATTCCATTTAGCGGCTCACTGATTTTAAAGAGAATCATAAAGCCCACTACTGAAAGTACAAGCGTCGCTATCGTTCCTATGCTTGCATCTGATATACAAAATACTTCTCCGCATACGACAAGCGCTCCGACAGCTATTACATCCGTAAGTCCACCGGGCAGTGCCTTTAGCATGACATTGGTGATAAAGTGCCCCTTTATCCTGTCCTTATTCTGCTCCAGTGCCAATAAGAATCCCGGTACTCCTATGGTAAACATACTGATGAGCGATACCTGTGCCGGCTCAAGCGGATACGTAACCATAAGGATAACTAGAAAACAGTGAAAGTAACAGTGAAAATATATTTTTCACAAGAAACAGGCTTGCTGAGCGCTGGATATTGTTTACCACCCTGCGGCCCTCATACACCACATCCGGCATGTGTGCAAAGTCAGAGTCCAAAAGGACAACCTGGGCTGCCTGGGCTGTCGCCTCACTTCCCGATGCCATAGCCACACTACAGTCGGCATCCTTCATGGCAAGTATATCGTTGACTCCGTCTCCGGTCATCGCAACTGTATGACCTTTAGCCTGTAAAGCCTTTACAAGCTGTTTCTTCTGCTTTGGTGTCACTCGTCCGAATACAGTATATTTATTCACTGCATCGGCTATTTTATCCTCAGTATCGAGTGTTGCCGCATCAACAAAGCTTTCTGCACTTTCTATTCCTGCCTGTATGGCAATCCTTGAAACAGTACGCGGATTGTCACCTGAAATAACCTTTATCGCAACACCCTGACTCTTGAAATACTCAAAGGTCTTTACTGCATTTGCTCTGATAGGATTGGCAAGTGCCACAAATCCAAGCGGAGTAACACTGCCATTTATGCCATTCTCCACGTTCTCCCCATTGTACCTTGCAAATAAAAGTACTCTGTCGCCTTTGTCAGCGTACGGTATGATTTCTTCCTCAATGCGCGCAAAGTCTTCGTGCATGATAAACTCCGGCGCTCCGAGCAGATAAGTTCCGTCAGAAAAGGTAACGCTGCCATATTTAAGGCTCGACGAAAATGCCTGCTGTGAAACCGCTGTACGATGCAGTGCAGATGTATTATTTGTCAAAGCTTCCGCTGCATATGCTTTTAGTGCGAGCATAGTCGCATTGTTGTCAACCGAAGCATTTGCATAATCTAAAATAAGACTTTTAAGCTCATCTAATGTCAAAGCTGTCTGTGTGCCATCTGCTCCACTGTTTTTACAGAGAAAAATTTCCTTAAGCTTCATATCAGGCTCAGTAATTGTGCCCGTTTTATCCACACAAAGCACATCCACACGCGCAAGCGTCTCAATACTTTTCATATCATGAAGCAAAACCTTTTTCCTTGCAAGCTTCATAGTGCTTAAGGCAAGCGCCACTGTGGTCAGCAGATACAAGCCCTCCGGTATCATTCCTATAATCGCTGCAACTGTCGATGTAACACTCTTTGTGATAGACTCGCCATTCACAAAATGACTCTGCCAGAACAATATAAGCCCGATCGGAATAATAACTATGCCAACCCATTTGACGATCAAATTAATGGAGCGTATCATCTCTGACTGCTCCTTGCCGCCCATCGATTTTGCCTCAAGGCTCAGCCTTGAGATATATGATTCATTACCGACCTTTTCAAGCCGTGCATAGCACTCTCCCGATACAACAAAGCTTCCCGACATGAGAGTGCTGCCCTCTGTCTTTTCCACCTCATCAGCTTCACCTGTGAGCAGTGATTCATTTACCTGTATATTTCCGGATATCACAACCGCATCCGCACAAATCTGCTTTCCTGCGGTAAGTAAAATCACATCGTCCTTTACAAGTTCCTCCGTACTAATCTGCTTTACGCTGCCGTTTCTGATGACATCCGCATGCGGAGCATTCAGTAAACTCATTTTTTCAAGAGTCTTTTTTGCGCGGATTTCCTGAACGATTCCGATTACCGTATTTCCAATAATTATAGGCAGAAATGTCAGATTTCTGAAAGAACCTACCATTATGAGAAGTATCGTTATGACAAGAAATATAAGGTTAAAATATGTGAAAACGTTTGAAATCACAATTTCCTTTGTCGTCTTGTCTGTAGATATATCAGCCCTGTTGGTAAGTCCTTCCTCCACTCTCTGCCTTACCTCTTCATCGGTAAGTCCCGTGATATTTATGCTGTTGCTGTCTTTGTTCATCTGATTCATGCTATTCACCGTTTTCCCTCATTATTCTACATCATAATAATGATACATTTTGACCCTTTAATCATTATAATGGTACAACATCAGCACGATTTCAATACCTATTTCATAAAAAAAAGATGAACTATTTCTTAAAGTTCTCATTTTTAAGCTATTAATCCATTACTACTCACTTTCAGTCTCAGTACTCTCACTGTCTTCCGTTGCAATCATATCATCTATAGAATCCGGAATTGTTCCAAGGATTGTGGCACTTGAAAGATATACATCATCATTTACCTTGATATAGTACTCACCAAGCATAGCGTTTTTCTCACCGATTGTGATGGTATATGTCTTGTCATCGGTGCTTAGCTTTACGACATTCTGTGGTTCATCCAGCCCAAAATCAGATGTATCCGCATCTGAATCAAATTTCTTTGAAGCAGTGATGCTTGTTGCGTTTCCAAGCAGTGATGTGACCTTGCTTGTATTGATTTTAAGAGAGGTATCATTATCGCAGACCCACTGCTCGTCATCATCTGAATCAGAGGACTCTGATTCTGTGTCTGTTTTCTCAGACTCCGTTGACTCGGTCTTATCGGATGTGTCATCTGACTTTATACGGCTGAAGGTATACTCCTGGCCGTCAATCAGAAATGAGACAGAATTAACATCCGATGAGTCTAGCGAAAGTGCCTCAACACTGTCGCTTTCGCTCTCCGAATCATCGTCACTTTTATATTTATTGTAATTTAGAAGCCCCAGGTAGCCCGCCAGGGATGCTGCCAGAACTATCGCAAGTATCACAAAGGTGCGTTTCTGCTTATTCATTCATTTTTCTCCTATTTCTTATACGCGTTTACCTGTAATCTACTTCTTTCTCCTCATTGCCCATACAACTATTCCTATGATAATAAGCAGTATTGGTACAGCTATCATTATGATAAGTCCCGTAATAACTGCCTGCAGCGTATTTATAGTGATATTGCTTAAGGTGTAATCCTTCACCGGTATCACACTTGATGCAAGCTCAACATTTCCGGTCATTGATGTGATAACATCCTTGAACATGTCTGCATTGTTGCCTGAAACGGCATTATCATATGAATCATCAACCACATAAGGCGTACCAAACACAACAATCGATGCGCCGGTGCTTGAATCATTTACAGCAAGACCTGTAGTAAACGGTCCGTTCTCATCTGAGTCCTCTGCCTTCGATGTGGTGATATTCTTCCAGTCCTTCTTTAAAACTGCGCTGTCTGATGTAGAAAGCAGCTTTGTATATGTCACATCATCTGTATCCTCAGGATAACTGATTGCACAGCTTCCTGCCAGGAATACATATCCGTCTGTTGCATCTGAGGTGTAATCTGTCGTCTCAACCGTTGGAAGCAGGTAGAGAGGATTCTGATAATATTTTGAGCTGTCATTTTCAGCTACCACACCGGTCTTGAAGCTGACATTGTAAGCCGCAAGTATCTTGTTAAAGTTTGTAAGCTCGTCATTATATGCGTAGCAGCCGACAATCAGTGCCTTTCCACCGCCATTTAAATAATCAATCACCTTCTGTGCGTCTTCATCGTTGAAATCAACAGTCGGAGAATTAATGATAATGGCTGTTGCATCCTCCGGCACCTTTTCCTCGTTAAAGAGCTCTAAACTCTTAAGATTTGCATTTGCCTTGCTTACAACACTCTGGAAATTGCTTCCTATTTCCGTTTCATTGTGTCCGGTTATCTGATAAATTACCGGGAGCTCATCTGCATCCATTGTGACATACTCTATGGCACTTGTAATCTGTCCCTCGGCATCATAGCCTGTGATGCTAGACTGCGACTGGTATCCGTAATAATATGATGAGCTGTCATATTCATATATATCATTGTAATCAATCACCTTTGAACGGTTTTTGCTCTCGATGATAAGACTGTTTGTGGTAGGTGTCGTGTCTGTGTAATCCTGATAAAACTTCGGGCTTGTCGCCGGGTCTACATATTTTACCTTTATATGACTCGAAAGATCCTTGTATCTGTTGATTGTCTCATCTATCTTTGCATCCTTTGATTTCTTGGAATTCAAAACATAGATTGTGATATCCTCATCGAGCTTACTTACCCTGTCCTTTGTATCGTTTGTGAGCGAGTACAGCTTTGTAGCCGAACAGTCAATTGATGTGTACTTAGCAGGAAGCGCTGTCAGTACAAGATTTACAACCACACAGATTGCGCACATTACGACAATCATTCCTGCTGAAAATGCTCCTGTGCCTATCATCTTCTTTGAAAATGCCCATCTTCTCTTCTGGATAGATTGAGTCGTCAAGAAACATAAAAGCAAAGTAACCGTCACATAATAAGCTGCCGATGTGACACTAAAGCAGCCACTCACAAAATTCTCAAATGGTGTGTACAAATCAAAGCAATTAAGCACCTTTGTGAGCAGATTCCCACTTGACGAGATGAGTCCTGTGATGGACTGCATCATGTATGAGAGGAATAATGCCGCAAATGTAAGTATTGCAGATATTATCACACTCTCAGATATGGACGATATAAAAAGTCCCACGGCGATGCATGATAAACCGTAAAGCCAGTAGCCAAACAAAGCCACATACGCTTCACTGAGCGCAACCTTGCCGTAAATTGACAACACGAGCGGTGAAAGTGCAAAAAGTGCTATGTCTATGGTGTATACTGCTGCCATCGCTAAATATTTTCCTGCTACAATCCTTCCGACAGATACAGGCGATGTCAGCATGAGCTGATCTGTCTTTGTTCTTTTTCTCATCAGAAAGCGATCTCATCGTGAGAATTGGTACTGCAATCATCATAATAAAACCAATTCCCTTTAAATCATATGAGATATACGGATAACCGTTTTTCAGATTGTATACATAAAAATATAGGCCATACACTGCAAGAAGTGCTGCAACAAACAGCCATCCTATAACGTTTTGGAAATATGATTTGAATTCTCTTTTAAATATTGCAAGCATTATTTCTCATCTCCTTCCCCTGTAAGCTCAAGGAATACATCCTCGAGTGACTTCACAACAGTATGCATCTCAAGGATTGGCATATGCATTGCACTTGCAAGCTCAAATATTTCCTCACGTATATCGCAGTTTGCTTTTGCTATAACCACAGCCTTCACTGTATTCTCTTCCTCAGACTTTTCAAATGTGACCTTATCAACATTTACTATCTTTTCAAGCATTCCTCTTGCACCAATCTCGTCTGATTTGAGTACAAGGTTAATTTCCTGGTTCTTTGACATGAGATTAATCAGGTTCTCTGTGGCATCACTTGCTACAAGCTTGCCCTTTGATATGATAAACACATGATCACACACTGCACTTATCTCACTTAAAATATGCGAGCTAAGTATCACCGTATGATTTTCTCCAAGCTTTTTAATAAGCTCACGAATCTCTATTATCTGCTTTGGATCAAGTCCAACTGTAGGCTCATCCAGTATGATGATTTCCGGATAGCCAAGCAGTGCCTGGGCGAAGCCCACTCTTTGTCTGTAGCCCTTGGAAAGGTTCTTTATGAGACGGTTTTTAACCTCCGTGATGCCGGTCATGTCCATGGCATCTGCTATCATTCTTTTTCTTTTTCCTGTCGAGCTTTTTGAGCTCTGCCACAAATTTGAGATACTCATATACCGTCATATCCACATAAAGCGGTGGTATCTCCGGCAGGTATCCTATACATTTTTTTGCCTCCTCAGGCTGTGCAAATATATCATAGCCGTTTATCTTTACTGTTCCACCATCAGCACCGATATATCCGGTAACAATATTCATGGTGGTTGACTTTCCGGCGCCGTTTGGTCCCAAAAGTCCGTATATCTTTCCTGGCTCAACAGTCAGCGAAAGATGATCTACGGCCATATGGTCGCCATATTTCTTTACGAGATTACTAATTTCTATCACAGTAATACTCCTTCCTACTAAATTGTTATGATATTAGAGTATAAAAAAAGAGTGTTCAATTTGTGAATTCTGAACACTCTTTTGTACATTATTTATAATTTTTTTAATATTATGATATTTTAGCTGTACTAATTGTCTGCGCGCACAATCATAGCTTCTCTTTCAGCACCTGTTCCGATGAACTTAACAGGTACTCCGATGTATTTCTCTATGAAGCTGATGTATTTCTGTGCATTCTCAGGAAGCTCCTCGAAAGTCTTACAGCTTGCGATTTCATCTCCCCAGCCACCTTTTAGCTCCTCATATACAGGCTTTGCGTTGTTTAAAACCTTGAGATTTGTGGTAAAGTCCTCTGTTACCTCACCGTTTACATCGTAGCCGATGCAGACTTTTATTGTATCAAACTTGCCGATTGTGTCGAGATGGTTTACAGAAAGTGCTGTAAGTCCGTTAAGACGCTTAGCATATTTTAAGGTGACAAGGTCTAACCATCCGCATCTTCTCGGGCGGCCTGTTGTGGTGCCGTACTCATGTCCGAGCTCACGGATTTTGTCTCCGGTTGCGTCAAGAAGCTCTGTCACATATGGTCCCTCACCTACACGGCTTGAGTATGCCTTGATGACACCGTATACATTTCCGATATCTGAAGCAGAAAGACCTGTTCCTGTAAGGATGCCACCGATTGTAGGATTTGATGATGTAACATATGGATATGAACCAAAGTCGATGTCAAGGAGTGTAGCCTGTGCTCCTCACACACTTTTGTCCATCCCTCGTAGTGCCTTGTGTAAGAGGGTGATTGTATCACATACATATGGCTCAAGCTGTGCTGCATAGTCACTGTACTCTGCAAACATCTTGTCGAAATCAAGCTCCTTTGTATAATCAGTCTCAGGATCATATACCTTAAGAAGTGCAAGCTTAAGCTCTGTCTGCTCCTTAAGGCGCTCCTTGAAATCAGGTGCGTATAAATCCTCCATTCTGATTCCGCTTCTCTCATACTTATCGCAGTATGAAGGTCCGATACCCTTTCCTGTAGTACCGATTTTCTTTGCCTGTCTCACCTTCTCAAGCGCCACATCAAGCTTGCTGTGATATGGGAAAATGACATGCGTTTTGTCACTGATTTTTAAGTATTTATCTACATCATATCCGTGCTCCTTTAAGTTGTTGATTTCCTCTAAAAGAACCTGCGGATTTAAAACTACTCCGTTTCCGATCACTCCGATTGTATGTCCTGATAAGAGACCTGACGGAATAAGGTGCATTGCATATTTAACACCGTTTGCTTTGATTGTGTGACCGGCATTGTCTCCGCCTGTGCATCTTACTGCTACATCAGCGTCTGCTGCAAGGTAATCAATTACCTTACCTTTTCCTTCATCACCATAGAAACATCCTATTACTACATCTACCTTTGACATTTTACATGCCTCCCTTGTATTTTCTGACACGACACATTGTGCCATGTTGCTGCTTGATTTTAGTGGTATATTTATTATTCTTTGTAACATTAATAATTATTTATTACAATACTCTATCTTCTTAGAGCAGGCTATTGCAAGCGCTCCGGGTCCTATATGGCATGAGACCGAAAGTGAAAGCGGATTCATGACTATCTCGTTATTTGGAAATGCTGCCTGAACCTCTTCCTTAAATGCCTCCGCTGCTGCAATATCATGCGTGTATGCCATTTCAAGATTTATCTGGCTGCCATCCGGATTATTGAAGCGCTTCTCAAAATCCGACTTCATGGCATCTATCATGATGCTCTTTGCCTGCTTTACGGTACGTGCCTTTGCAAATGCATCAAGCTTCTCACCCTGAATCTGAAGCACCGGTTTAAGCTTTAAAAGTGTGCCAAGAGCTGCCGCTGCTGGCGTGATCCTACCACCCTTTTTGAGGTAGTTAAGAGTATCTACCATGATATATATGGAAGACTCAAACTTTGCATCCTCTAATATCTGCTTTATCTCAGCTGCATTTTTTCCTGCTTCTGCCAGGTTCTTCGCATCTATAACCGACTGGCGCATTGTAACTGATATTCTCTGATTATTGACTACCTGCACTTTGCCGTCATAATCCTGCGAGAGCATATATGCTGTCTCACATGAGCTTGAAAGACCTGATGACATTGGAATGTATACAATCTCATCATTTTCCTTTAAGAACTCATCCCATTTATCTGTTACATCACCAACCAAAGGCATAGATGTCTTGATATCGCCGCCTGCCGTAAGCTTCTCATAGAACTGCTCCTGCGTCAGATCGATATTCTCATAATACATCTGCTCATCGATGTAAAAAGGCATTGGAATCACCTCAACTCCAAGCTTCCTTGCCTCGTCAGGTGTGATACCGCTGTTTGAATCGGTAACTACTATAACCTTACTCATTAATTCTCACTCCGATATAAATTTTCATTGTCGTATTTTTTCCAACACCGCTCATTATACCATAGGTGTAATTGTTTGAAAAGAAGTTTTTGATGGACAGTGGCGTGGACAGTGGCGTTATTTTACCTACATAGTAGACACGGCTGGCTTACACCAGCCTCCGTATATTCGCAATCCGCTACTCGCGTGCTACTTGCTCATATCCGGACATTCGTCAAATAAAAAATCAGAGGCAAGCGAGCTTATGGCGTTTTTACCTACATCGTAGACACGGCTGGCTTACACCAGCCTCCGTATATTCGCAATCCGCACTTGCGTGCTTCTTGCTCATATCCGGACATTCGTCAAATAAAAATCAGAGGCAAGCAAGCTTGCCT
>ENA-OQKT01000023-OQKT01000023.1-human-gut-metagenome-genome-assembly--contig:-NODE-23-length-24831-cov-3.367309_pt1 | contig 24831 bp, 22 predicted proteins | sample MGYA00242650_ERZ504801 | MGnify/ENA primary metagenome ERZ504801 (study PRJEB26092, sample SAMD00036396) | human gut metagenome | host: Homo sapiens | study: EMG produced TPA metagenomics assembly of...
TGGCATCCATATACCAGATGGCATAATCTGCATCCGAAAGCTCAATCACATCCTGATTTATATCAAACGGCAGTTCCTCCGGACGCTCATCAATAGTACCGTCCTTGCGCTCGTAGACTATCTGAGCTTTGCGGTTGATATTCTTTATGGTACGCCTTAGGTGTCCTCTGTCTGTATCATCGTCCGTCCTGTTAAATATGACAACATCACTCGCAAATACCTGCTCCTGCATCATCGCACGCATATTGTTCATATAAAGGTCAAATGTAGTGGAATCAACTGTGGCGAGCGACTGCACGATAACCCAGCCCTTTGGCAGCTCGGCCTCTATTATTTTATCAATGCCCCATGTGCCGTTGTACTCGATAAACACCTGTTCAGGCAAATACTGCATGTTGAGCTCATTCAGCTTTGCAGCTGTGAACTCATCCTCCGAGTCGATCTCTGCAACCTGGATATTGGCAGCCTTTAGCTTATCCTTATCATACTCCACATCACCATCCTCGCACATAATGATAAGCCCCTTTGAGCCATTAGCGAAATCATTCTCGAAAATGGTATCCTTAATCAGTGAAGTCTTGCCACTGTCCATGAATCCGGTAAATAAATATACTGGAATCTCTTCAGCCATTTTGTTAGTTCCTTTCTGATTATTGTGTAACTATATTAAATACATTTAAGCAAGTCCGAAGAGCTCTTCAAGCTCATGCTCGTGGATATCTGTTCCGATAACAACGATACGTCCTGTATAGTCAGGCTCGCCATCACGAATCTCGTACTCGCCCGGAACCATATCAAAGTAAATCCACTTGCCGTCTGTGCCCTCTACCATGCCCTTTGAACGGAGAATCTTGTCATCTTCCACAAACTGCTTAAGGATTTCTTCGAGCTTAGCGCGCTCAAACTTGTGAGGTGTCTCCTTGCCCCAGCTTGTAAATACATCATCAGCATGATGATGTCCGTGCTCATGATCATGGTCATGACAGCCACAGGTGCAGCCCTCGCCATGCTCGTGATGGTGCTCATGTTCATCATGGTCGTGGTGATGTTCATGTTCGTCGTGGTCATGGTGATGTTCATGCTCATCATGGTCATGATGATGCTCGTGCTCGTCATGGTCATGGTGATGATGATGCTCTGCCTCATCCTGTGCATGACGTGCCTCAGCAAGCACCTTCATCTCGAGATTGTCCTGACCTTCCATAGTCTTAAGAATCTGCTCTCCTTTAATAGCATCCCAATCAGTAGTGATAACTGAAGCCTTTGGATTTAAAGCCTGAATCTGCTTTACGCAAAACTCAAGCTGCTCAGGTGTAGCATTCTGGCTGCGGCTTAAGATAACTGTTGTGGCATACTCTATCTGATTGTTGAAGAACTCACCAAAGGCCTTCATCTGCTTGCTTGCCTTAAGCGCATTTACCACTGTAACAAGTGCATTGAGCTTGACCGGCTGCTCTTTTTCGATATCTATAACTGATTTCATGACATCTGATAATTTGCCTACGCCGGAAGGCTCGATTAAGATACGGTCCGGATGATACTTAGTAATAACCTCATTTAAGTTCTTACCAAAATCACCAACCAGTGAACAGCAGATACAGCCTGAGTTCATCTCAGTAATCTGAATGCCGGCATCCTTTAAAAAGCCACCGTCTATACCAACCTCACCGAACTCATTCTCTATGAGAACTATCTGCTCACCCTTAAAAGCCTCATCTATCATTTTCTTGATAAATGTAGTCTTTCCAGCTCCAAGGAAACCTGAAATAATGTCAATTTTTGTCATTGTAATTCACTCCTTTTCTTTTCACTAAGTCCTATTTTACTAGCAATAATACAAATATGCAAATTAAATTTTTATTATTAAATTATGTTGACACATAACAAAAGAACTACCGCACGCGGTAGTCCTCTCTAATACATTAATTGTATTTTCTTTTTCTAGCTGCTTCAGATTTCTTCTTACGCTTTACGCTTGGTTTCTCGTAATGCTCGCGCTTACGGATCTCCTGCTGGATGCCTGCTTTTGCACAGTTTCTCTTGAATCTGCGTAATGCGCTATCTAAAGTCTCGTTTTCTTTAACTATTACACTAGACATAACCTAAAACCTAACCTCCCTCCAGTTGTGTATTGTGCATCAACTGTTAGGTATCTATACTTAATTGCACTAACATGTATTTTATCAAAATATCCGGATTTGTCAAGATAAATCCGGATATTTTTTAAAGAAATTATTATTTTAATTATATCAGGTAAAACATCACTCCAAAATGACTCTAATCAAGCTTGTTAAAGCACTATATATGCATTTTTGTTACTTAATCATACCTGAAAGTGCGTCCTTTACTGAAGCAATAGCATCAGGAATACCTGCCGGGTTCTTTCCACCGGCCTGAGCCATGTTAGGGCGTCCACCGCCGCCACCGCCTACCTTTGAGGCGATTGCCTTGATTAAGTTTCCTGCATGTGCACCGCTCTTTATGGCAGCATCTGTTGCCATGGCAACAAGATTTACCTTGCCTTCATTTGAAGAAGCAAGCACGATAACTCCCTCGCCAAGCTTTTCCTTGAGGGAATCGCCAAGATCACGCAGTCCGTTCATATCAACGCCGTCAACACTTGTTGCAAGAAGCTTGATGCCGTTTACATCAACTACCTGATCCATAACATCGCCGAGTGCATCCTTTGCTGCCTTGCTCTTAAGAGACTCATTCTCACTCTGAAGTGCCTTCATCTCAGCCATCAGGTGCTCAAGTCTATCTTTGAGGTTGGCAGGAGTTGATTTAACAACTTTAGCAGCCTCCTCAAGCTCTTTCTCCATATTGCTGTAGTAAGCGAATACATTGTCGCCTGTGATAGCCTCGATACGTCTTACGCCAGCAGCTACACCGCTCTCTGAAAGGATCTTGAATACCTTGATATCAGATGTATTCTTTACATGTGTACCACCGCAGAATTCCTTAGAAAAATCGCCCATTGATACGACACGTACCTTTTCACCGTATTTCTCGCCGAAGAGAGCCATGGCACCTGTCTTTTTAGCCTCATCGACAGTCATGATATCTGTGCGAACTTCAATAGCTTCGTTGATTTTCTCGTTTACGATATCCTCAACCCTTTTAAGTTCCTCAGCAGTCATAGCAGAAAAATGAGAGAAATCAAAACGTGTTCTCTCAGCATCCTGGTAAGAACCTGCCTGCTCTACATGTGTGCCGAGTACCTCACGCAGTGCCTTCTGAAGCAGATGAGTGGCAGAGTGATTTCTGCATGTGTTTGTTCTTGTTTTTGTATCAACAGAAAGTGTAGCCTTCTCGCCTGTGCGGATCATACCTTCTGACACATAACCTACATGTGCATATCTGTTGCCGACTACCTTTACTGTATCCTCGACAACAAATGTACCGCTCTCAGTCTTTATGATACCCTTGTCACCCTGCTGACCACCCATTGTGGCATAGAAAGGTGTGTTCGGCACGATTACAGAGCCCTTATCACCATCTGAAAGAGCCTCGACTACATCATCAGATGTGGTAAGGAAAGCAATCTCAGCTGTGTCAGTAAGCTTGTCATAGCCTGTGAACTCTGTAGTAATTTCAGAATCTATATCATTGTAAACATTGGCATCAGCACCCATATAGTTTGTTTCCTTGCGGGCTCCTCTTGCCTTCTGTCTCTGAGCCTCCATACAACTCTCAAAGCCAGCCTCATCATATGTGAAGCCTTTCTCCTCGAGAATCTCTGCAGTGAGGTCTACAGGGAAGCCGTATGTATCGTAAAGCTTGAATGCATCCTCTCCTGAAAGCACCTTGACTCCGTCAGCCTTCATATGCTCTTCCATATCTGCGAGGATACCAAGTCCCTGGTCGATAGTCTTCGCAAACTTCTCCTCTTCCTGAGTGAGCACCTTAAGAATGAAATCCTTTCTCTCCTCAAGCTCCGGATAGCCATCCTTACTCTCATCAATGACAACCTGCGCGATTTTACCAAGGAATGCTCCCTGTATGCCAAGTGTACGTCCATGCATAGCGGCACGTCTGATGATACGGCGAAGCACATAGCCCCTGCCCTCGTTAGATGGCATAACTCCGTCAGAAATTAGGAATGTAGACGAACGGATATGGTCTGTGATAAGACGGATAGAAACATCGTCCATCTCATCGACATGATATTTCTTGCCTGAAAGCTCGCAGACCTTGTCACGGATAGCCTTCATTGTATCAATATCGAATACCGAATCAACATCCTGCATTACAACAGCAAGACGCTCAAGTCCCATACCTGTATCAATGTTCTTGTGCTCAAGCTCAGTGTATCCACCGTGTCCGTCACCGTTAAACTGTGTGAATACATTGTTCCACACCTCCATGAAACGGTCACAGTCACAGCCTACCTTACAATCAGGCTTGCCACAGCCGTACTTCTCACCGCGGTCGTAGTAAATCTCAGAGCAAGGACCGCAAGGACCTGCGCCATGCTCCCAGAAGTTGTCACACTCACCGGTCTTTGGATCTCTGTAGAAACGTGTAATACGATCTCCCGGCACTCCTACTTCCTTAGTCCAGATATCAAATGCCTCATCATCCTCACCGTAGATGGAAGGATAAAGCCTGTCCTTCTCAAGACCGAGCACCTCTGTCAAAAACTCCCATGACCATGCGATTGCTTCATGCTTGAAATAATCACCAAACGAGAAGTTTCCGAGCATCTCAAAAAATGTAAGATGACGAGCTGTCTTACCTACATTCTCGATATCACCTGTTCTGACGCACTTCTGACATGTAGTCACACGACGTCTTGGCGGAACCTCCTGTCCTGTAAAATATGGTTTAAGCGGTGCCATACCTGCATTAATAAGAAGCAGACTGTTGTCATTGTGAGGCACCAGTGAAAAACTCTTCATTGCGAGATGTCCCTTGCTCTCAAAGAACTCAAGGTACATACGACGTAATTCGTTAACGCCATAACTCTTCTTCATTACTTGAATCTCCTATTCTTTTGTCTTTGCGTCCTTCATTTTACGAAGCTTTACCCCAATCAGCGCCCCGCAAAAGCCTATGGCCGCCAAAACAATCATAATAATAACATATTGTGCTACGCACATGAAAAAGTCCCCCATAATTACCCTCCTAAATTTATTGAACTAATTTATTATAAATGAATTTGTGAAATAATTCAATAGTTCTCTCCAAAAGCGAACGTCTGATTTTCACGTTCAATCTCAATCACCCTGTCAGCCATTTCCTTATTGCTCAGCCTCTTTTTGTATTCAGTAATACCGCTGTAGTCCTGCCACATGTGCATAGGAAACACAAACTCTGCCGAGGTATTTTGTAAAAAGAAATCAAAGCCCTTGAACTGATATTCCATAAGCTTTGGATCCATCGGGAAAAATGCCACGTTTATTGGTTTTTCCGAAAGCTTTTTTATCTCATGCCTGAAGGCTCTGCGCACTCTGCCGTTTATCAGGTCTCCTGCACCATCCCACTCCCAGTCGTTTAAATCACCGGCATGAAACAGGCTCACACCGTTTGAGGCAACATAAAATGCCACACCGGCATCGGTGGATCTAAGTGTCATTATGTCCAGATCATCCACATGATATGTATTGTCAGGTGAAACAAATGTCACCCTGTCCCTGACAGCGGGATCAATGCCATGCTTTGATAAAAAATGCGGACTGATACGGATATCCTTTGAAAAAACATAATGTATATTCGGATATTTGTCAGTCAGACGCAAAATATCCATATCATAATGATCCTTGTGGCTGTGACTTGCAAACATATAGATTTTTGTATCCGGCTCATAAGATGGCAGCTTTCCGGTAAAATGCATACCCTGAACCTTGTCTCCATCAAAATAATCAAATATAAGCACCTTGTCATCCAGTTCAACAAGAAAACAACTGTGATGTATAAAAATTATCTGCATGTAACCTACTCTCTTTCGCTTTTTTTCTCTCTTTCCGCAAAGAAATCAGTCTTTATGTATCATTATGCTATCTTTATGCTATATAGTCAACTTATATTTCGTAAAATATAGTGATTTTACTCTAATTACCAATCAACAATTATATGATTAAAGGGTCAAAACCTTTTGACCCTCATATCATTATATAATTATACAAATCATGCCGCCATTTGAGTCATTCACAATCTTTTGCATGGTTTCCTGAAGCTTTATCTGACATTCATCATCCATCTGCATTATTTTGCTTCTTATTCCGTCCTCCATAAGCTCACCGACAGACTTTCCAAAAATATTGGTCTTCCAGACTCCACTGTCACTGTTTTCACCATTTTTGATGTAATCTATCAGATCCTCTGCCTGTTCCCTGCTTCCGACTATCGGCGCTATCTCGGTCTCGATATTAGCCCTTATCATATGTATTGACGGTGAAATAGCCTTCATTTTTACGCCAAACTTATTTCCATGGGCTATAAGCACCGGTTCCTCCATTCTGATATCAGACAACTGTGGCATCACAACACCGTAACCCTTCTGCTGCACCGATGAAAAAGCATCCTTAATCTTTTCGTATTCATTCTTTTCCTCAGTGAGTGAAAGAATCAGGGAAATCAGCTCCTTTTCCCCGGAAATAGTTACACCGCACAGCGCGGAAATATTCTCGTAGTAGTACTTCTCTGCAATCTCAATTTTGACCTTTACCACACCATCAGACAGCCCCATCCCGGCAAGAGATACCGCTTTTAATATATCCCCATCCGATTCAGGCATATCTGTGCTCATCTGTGCGACATCCTTCAGCTTTGAAGCCCTTGCAAGAAAAGTCTTTGCATATGTAATTACAGCCTGCTTTACATGATTGTCATAAGGCAGAAGCTGCACCCATTTCGGTATATCATAGTCCACTCTCGTGACTGCAAATTCATATAAGAGCTTTTCCATGATATCTGTAATCTGTCCCATGCAAAGCTTTTCACAGTCTATAGGAATGGCAGCCGCTTTATACTCTCTGCTAAGTGACTCGCATAAAAGTCTCGTTTCTGCCGCAAAAGGCTTTGTAGTATTTACCACAATTACAAATGGCTTTCCTGAAGACTCAAGCTGCATGACGGTTTCTCTTTCTGCCGCCTCATAGCTCTGTCTTTTTATATCGCCTATGCTGCCATCGGTGGTTACAAGCACAGCCACTGTCGAATGCTCCTCTATTACCTTTTTTGTACCTACAACTGCAGCCTCCTCAAAAGGTATATCCTCGTCGAACCATGGTGTTTTGACCATACGCTCGCCGTCCTCCTCGAGATAACCGACAGCATCCCCCCACTGTAAAGCCCACACAGTCCACAAGGCGTACCTTCACAGCGCTGCCATCATCCAGACTGATAGTAACCGCATCCTGTGGAATAAATTTCGGTTCAGTCGTCATAATAGTCTTTCCTTTGCCTGATTGCGGCAGTTCATCGACCGCACGCTTTTTAGCATACTCATTGTCCATCTTCGGGATTACACAAAGCTCCATGAAATGCTTTATAAATGTGGACTTGCCTGTGCGCACAGGACCGACGACACCTATGTAAATCTCGCCGTTTGTGCGGCATCTGATATCTTTATATAAATCAAACTCTTTACTGTCCATATTACTGCCCATAAAAGCTTCCTCCATACACTTTATTCTATAATCAAAGTGTATTCACCTACTCTTTGAATTATTACACATAAAAAGGCCACAGGCTTCAAAACAGATAACCTGTGGTCTTTTGTAATAACATATAGTATTTTAAACCAAACTACTTAGCAGCCTTTTTCTCACATCCTGCTGTCTTGCTTGTAGAAGTATCAGCTGTTTCTTTAGCATCTGATTTGTCAGAAGCCTCCTCAGGCTCCTCGCGCAGACGTGCGTACATCTGCATACACTTGTGGAGCTTCTTTGCAAGCTTATTGTCTATCTGCTCAGGAGTAGCTCTCCACTGCCAGTTGCCACCGGTAGTTGAAGGAATGTTGATACGAGCCTTTGAATCAAGTCCAAGCAGATCCTGCATAGGAACAATAGCCATATCGGCAACTGATGACCATGCCGCACGCATCATGCCCCAGTTGTAGCCCTCCTCCTTTGTGAGGTTTAAGTAATCCTTTGCAAACCTTACGCAATCCTTTGGAGCTGTCTTCATCCAGCCCATAACTGTGTCATTGTCATGGGTACCTGTGTATACAACACAGTGCTGCGGATAGTTATGTGGCAGATAATCGCTGTCTTCTCTTGAATCGAAGGCAAACTGGATAACCTTCATGCCCGGGAAGCCTGAATCCTTTAAAAGCTTCTTTACGGAAGGTGTGAGGAAGCCGAGATCCTCCACGATGATAGGAAGCTTACCAAGCTTCTTCTCAAGCACGTTGAATAAATCCATGCCAGGTCCATCTTTCCATACACCGTTCTTTGCCGTATCATCCTTTGCAGGAATAGCATAGAATGAATCAAAACCTCTGAAATGATCGATTCGCACGATATCATAAAGCTTTGCCATAGCACTGATACGCTTTGTCCACCAGCTGTAGCTGTCCTTCTTCATAACATCCCATCTGAAAAGAGGATTGCCCCAAAGCTGTCCGTCAGCTGAGAAGGCATCAGGAGGACATCCTGCCACCTCGATTGGATTTAAGTCCTTATCGAGATAGAACTGTGTAGGATTAGCCCATACATCTGCCGAATCCATGGCAACATAAATAGGTACATCTCCGATAATTCTTATGCCCTTTTCATTAGCATATGCCTTTAAGGCAGTCCACTGTTTGAAGAAGAGATACTGGAGCATCTTGTAGAAGGCAATATCATCAGCATACTTCTCCTTTGCTTCTTCTATAGCCTCAGGCTTTCTAAACTTAAGAGCATCATCCCACTCGCTCCATGCCACTCCGCCATTGGCATCCTTTAATGCCATAAAGAGTGTGTACTCATCAAGCCACTCTGCCTCTTTACTGCAGAATGCTTCATAGTCAGCCGGTGTTTTCTTTGTAAAAACGCTCATATGCCTTTCTTAAAAGAGCATATCTGTTGACATACATGATGCCATAGTCTACATACTGTGGCTTTTTGCCCCACTTATATGACTCGCACTCCTTCTTTGTCAGAAGCTTGTCCTTGCATAAAAGCTCCAGATCGATAAAATAAGGATTGCCTGCGAAGCTTGAAAATGACTGGTATGGAGAATCTCCATAGCTGGTAGGACAGATTGGAAGAATCTGCCAGTAAGTCTGACCTCCCTTCTCAAGGAAATCGACAAAACGCTTTGCCTCCTTTCCCATAGTTCCTATACCATACTGTGATGGCAGTGATGAGATTGGCATTAATACACCGCTAGTTCTCATGTTATTTTTCCTCCCTTTTGTTGTATACTCATTGTTTGGTTGCGTGAGCCTGTATTTTAAAATAATATATAATATACATATGAAATCATATGATATTTTCGCTTTATTTAGTTATTATAACATCATAAAGTGCAACTTGTAAATTAAATTAGTTAATGTTAATATCAAATTAATAAAAAGTTTAAAAAGAGGTGTAACATAATGAATGAAACAACCAGGCAATTGATTGTGCATAAGGTAAAGCATAATACGAAACGTCTTATAACATCCATTAAATGGGTAATCTTTTCTATCGTTGTCGGCATAGTCGCAGGAGGCTGCGGCACCGCCTTTTATTTTGCCCTGTCGGTCGTAACCGATTTCAGAATGAAATACCCTTGGCTCATTTACTTTCTGCCAATCGGCGGACTTGCCATTGTAGGACTCTATCATCTGTGTAAAGACGATAACGACACCGGAACCAATCTGGTAATATCAGCTATCCATTCAGGCGACAAGGTGCCCTTTAAAATGGCCCCTCTTATATTTGTATCCACACTTATCACTCACCTGTTCGGTGGCTCTGCCGGCCGTGAGGGTGCTGCTCTGCAGATGGGAGGCAGCATCGGAAGCTCTATAGGCAGGGTATTTAGATTTGATGAAAAGGACAAGCATGTCATGATTATGTGTGGCATGAGCGCTGCATTCAGTGCATTGTTTGGCACTCCGATGGCAGCCGCTATTTTCTCCATGGAGATGATAAGCGTCGGTGTCATGTATTATATAGCACTCGTTCCATGTGTGATAAGCTCCCTCATCGCTCACGGTATCGCATCATACTTCAATGTTACAAATGAATTTTTTGCTATTGAAAACATACCGGACTTTACTATTTTAAACTCAGTAAAAATATCTGCGCTTGCAATACTGTGCGCACTCGTAAGCATACTCTTCTGTGTGGCCCTTCACTCAGGTGAGGCGCTGTACAAAAAATATCTGCCAAACAAATATACAAGAGTATTCATTGGTGGCTGCTTTGTCATCATAGCAACTATGCTTGTAGGAAACCAGACCTACAACGGCACAGGAATGAGTGTCATCCAAAGCAGTATAGACGGTTCTGTCAGACCTGAAGCATTTCTGCTAAAAATCATCTTCACCGCACTAACTCTTGGCGCAGGCTTTAAGGGCGGCGAGATTGTACCATCCTTTTTCATAGGCGCAACCTTTGGATGCCTGTTCGGCAACCTGACAGGCTTTGAGCCATCGCTGTGTGCAGCTGTCGGTATGATTTCACTGTTCTGTGGTGTCACCAATTGTCCTATTACATCGCTGCTCATCAGCTTTGAGCTGTTTGGCTACGACGGCATGCCGTACTTTCTTTTGGCAATCCCATTCAGCTATATGCTGTCAGGATACTTTGGCCTGTATCGCAGCCAGAAAATCGTTTATTCAAAATACAAGACAAGCTACATAAATAAATCAACTCACTAACATTTGCAAACTGCAACCAGGCATGATACCCCAGGTATTATTGCCTGGTCTTTTATTGTATAAAGAGCTTTATCTCCCGCAGAAGCTTCATCTGCGAGAACCTCCCACAAAGCATCTGCAAGTTTAATTGTGATTTTATTTTTACCGGCATTGTAAGCTACGAACACCTTCTCTGTATCGTTATCAATAGTATATGCTACAACGCCATCAGGCATATCATCCATGAAATGTACGGATTTCTTAATCTCATCTACTGTGTCAAGATAAAATGACTTGTGAGCCCTTCTTAATGCTATAAGCCCCTTATAGTAGGCTTTAAGGTCCGAAAACTGCTCAGCCCTGTCATAATCTATTGCATTGACAGAGAGAGGACTGCAATAGCTGTTCTCTACAGGAGCACCATCAGCCTCACTAATCTTTGTTCTCGCAAACTCCTCTCCATGCAGGAAAAACGGAATCCCCTGCGCTGTAAAAAGGATGGCTGCTGCAAGCTTATTCATACGGATACGCATCTCTTCACTCTCATGTGAATTGGATATAATAAACCTGTCCCAGAGAGTATAATTGTCGTGACATGACAGATAGTTAATCGACTGCATAGGCGATTTGACCCACTTAGCGCACGTAACAGCCTGCTTTAGCTCTTCACCTCTGTCTGCAGCTCCATTGACAAAGCCCAGTTCATCCATATAGAACACATGTCCCTTTACCGCATCACGTATATCATCCGAAAACATGCCGATGCCCGGTGTCCTTGGAGCATTTATTTTCATGCCACGCTCTGATTCCGGCAGAGTGCTCTCTCCACCTGTCCAGCCCTCTCCGTACATTATTATATCAGGATTTATTTTTAAGAGAGCTTTTCTGGCTTCGTTTAAGGTTTCGATATCAAGCACTCCCATCAGATCAAACCTGAAGCCATCAATATGATACTCACTCGCCCAGTAGCACAGCGAATCAATGATATATTTTCTGACCATAGGCTTCTCTGAGGCTATTTCATTGCCACAGGCTGATGCATCAGAGTACTTTGCAGCATCCAGCATACGGTAGAAATAATTGCCCGCAGTCTTGTAAAAGCAGCTGTCATGAACATTGAAGGTATGATTGTAAACCACATCCATGATTACACCAAGACCCGCCTCATGAATCGAGTGTACCATCTCCTTATACTCTCTCACTCTCACGGCTCCATTAAACGGATCTGTCGAGTAAGAGCCCTCCGGCACATTGTAATTGTACGGATCATAGCCCCAGTTATACTGCTCCTTTAAGGAATCACTCTCGTCAATGCTGGCAAAATCATACGACGGCATAAGCTGCAGATGTGTCACTCCCATATCCTTGAAATACGAAAGAATCTTATCCTCAGTAAAAGCCTTAAACTTACCCGGATACCTAGAATGAGCAGATGCATCGGCAGACACATCCGCGATAGACACCTCAGTGATAACCATGCTCATGGGGTCTGCAAGCTTTGGCCTGTCCTCATCTGCAAATCCATCAGGATCAGTCTTTGACAGGTCAATAACCATAGACCTGTGCCCATTTACACCGCAGGCTCTTGCATACGGATCATGCGAGCTGAATGTGCCATCTGGGGTGTGAACCTCATATGTATAATAAACACCATTCAGATTACCCTCTGCCGTAGCAAGAAAAAATACTGCGAAGCTCTCCCTCTCCGCGCACCATCTCAAGCCTGCCTGTCTCGGCCGAATCATTTCCCTTATCGTAAAAAATAACAAAAACACTGTCCGCAACAGGCGAAAACAGTGTAAATGTTGTCTTTTCCTTTGAATAAATCGCTCCTAATTTCATAATACTATCCTTTTTCGTTTATTTTCGTATACATTATAATAAAATTTACAATAACTGTAAATAGGGCAATTCAACCAATTTTCAAAGACTTTTTAGTCAATGTGCCATTTTTTCTTTGCTGATGTGAAACAATCTTTATATACAAAGATTGTGGCAGAAATCTGCCACAGGTTGTAGCAAGCTTCATCCTGAGAGTAGGCACTATGACCGTTTTGTGCTTCATCATACGGTCTATGGCATAATTGGCGCAGTATTCAGCGGAAATCCCCTTCAGCGCAAATCGCACATTCGCCACATCATTGAACTCTGTATCAACCGGTCCCGGACACAGACACCCCACATACACATGGCTGTGGCTCTGTCGAAGCTCACATGCAACAGCCCTTGAAAGGCTCGCAACATATGCCTTAGAGGCATAATAAGCAGCCATGTACGGACCGGCAGGAATAAGACCCGCAGAGCTTGCCACATTTAAGATAAAACCTCTGTCCTTTACCCTCATCTGTTTTAAAAGCTTTTTCGTCAGGAAGTGTACAGCACGCACGTTGACATCTATCATGCCCATTTCCTTAGCTATATCAGTCTCCTCAAACAGACCGCAATCACCGTAGCCTGCGTTGTTTATAAATATTTCTATGTCTTTTTCCTCGAGATAGTCCGAAAGTCTCTGACACTCATCAAGCTGCATCAGATCCGCGGTAAAAATATCACACTTAAGCTCCTTATGCGTGGCTTTAAGCTTATCAGAAAGAGCTGTAAGCCTCTCCCGCCTTCTGGCAACAAGAATCAGGTCATACCCCTCCTTCGCAAGTCTCTTTGCAAACTGCTCACCTATTCCTGAGCTTGCTCCTGTAATCACTGCATACATATATCATATCCCCTATTCTTCAATCATAAGCTCTTTAAGTAATTCATCTTCTTTTTTCATATTATACACCTGTTTTCATTATCAATGCTCATCAACTCTCACACCATGTACCACAAACCTGTATGTCTCACCGCTTGTGGAACAGGTTGAAAGAGTCACAACCTTGTCATCCTTTGTCGGGACTATGCCTGTATCCTTCATTGATGAGGCAGCCATCCTCTGTACGAATTTGCCAAATGTCTCGTCAGGCTCAAAGCCCACAGTATACTCATCACTGTCATCACTTACCGTTTCATATGAGAAAATTTGGTACCTATACTTTTTTCCATCGACAAGTATCTGGAAATACTGATGGCTGTCATAGTAATTCTCATCACGGTTATAGTACTTAAGCTTTCCAAACATCGACAGGTTTTTCATATTGTGTCCATAAATGATTGTATGACAGTCGCTGAAATCAGTCTTGTTTGAACCCTCAAGGAAGATGGAACCTGCAGTGGCATGCTCTCTCTTAAAGGTCTTTCTGAGGTAATAGCTGTTATCCCCCGAATACATGACAGGGTAGCTGATATCCTCATTCTCAAAATAAATCCAGCCAACCACATCAGGGTTTTCGCTCCTTAGACCGGCGAAATCAATATCTATATCATCATACCACGGCGACTGTGCTTCACTGCTGTCATCATTCTTCTTTGAATCGTCCACTGCATACTCATCCTGCAGCTTCTCATATGTCTTATCCGAGGTATTATAGTCAGAATAAATCTTAAACAGATGATAACCCGAATAAGCCACAAGAGACAGACCAATTATCAGAACTATAAATCTAATTACTTTCTTAACCATATATTTTCTCCATTTTTTATTCAGTCACAAAACTAGCTGTAGCAGCTAACCGGCTCAATATCAAATTGTATCGTCATATTACTATGTGTGTCACATGTATGATTGAACCTATCGATAATACGCTTCATGACATCGGAGGCTGTATCGCATGAGCACTTCGACAAAAGCACAATGTACTGCGAGTCACTGTACTTTGCCGCCACATCACCCACACGCAGGCACTTTCTAAGTGCTCTTTCAAGTGTAAGCATGGAATCCTTCATCTGACTGTGATTCTTATCCGGCTGACTACTATACATTGGCACAACAGTGACAAGCACCAGACTCTCCGGAACCGTAGAGCGTGCACTCTTTCTGACCTCCAGATGATAGATCTCCTTGAACACAGGATATCCGCACATGAAAACGCCATTCATGCTCTCCTCACTGATATCGTCCTTCACTTCATCTATATTGTAGCTTGAAACACCCTTTGTGACTGATAAAAGCTCCTCATACACCTTGTTGAGCATGACAGTCTTTCTAACCCCCAGATCATTGTCCATAATAGCCTTGGCTGTCTCATAAGTATCAAAAGCCATCTGTACCTTTTTGGTACGCATGCGTGCCAAAATCAGATATGAGTATATCTGCTCATCCGAACGTTCATATACAACCGCCTTGGTGCAAAGCTGCTCAAGCTTCTCATAGCAGCCTGTATCAATATACAGCTCTGCCAGAGCCTTTACTGTATTTACGTATCTGGAATGGTAAAATGCATTGAGCGTCATAAACCAATGGGTATCAGTCAGGCGCGATAGGAAATCACCGTTATAAAGTGCTATGGCCTTCTCATAGCTTTCAATAGCTGTCTCCTTGCTCCTGCTAAATGCAAACTCTGCCTCATTTATATATCTGTCAAACTCTTCGACATCAATGGATACTTCCACATCATCGTTCCATTTGTACAATCCGCCTCTTACAGAGACTATGCACTCTTCGTCAAAAGAAGCATCTCTTAGGGCCTTCCTGAGTCTGTATGCCAGATTTTTAAGGGCACCTACCGGATTATCAGTCTCCTCCTCAACCTGCCATATAGCCTTTGAAATGTCTTCTATACAGACACCTCTGTTTCTGTTTATCGCCAGATATACAAACAGCTTTTCAAGCTTCTTAGACCGCCATGCCCCTTCCTGGACAGATGTTAAGTCATTACCTACCGTAAAGCTGCCAAAAGTTTTTAATTTAATCACGTAAATCTCCCCATTTCTGAGATTAATCATAAACATATTAATCTTTTGAAATCCCTATAAAACGCAAAAATTAAATCCAGATTAAAATTTACGCAAATCATCACTGCCGTCGTCGACAGTGTTTTCTATTTTCATTATCTTAACAAAGTATGAGTAATCATCATTTACCTTTACCTCACACCTGTCACCCACCTTGTGCCCGAATATAGCGGCACCAAGCGGTGACTCTTTGCTTATCAGATTCTTTAAGGAATTGCCCCTTACGGTTGTGACAATCTTGTATGTCTCAGTCTCATCATCATCCTCAAAATACACATCAACCGTATTGAACATACCCACCTCATCATCCTTTGACTCATCGGATATGACAACGGCAGTCTTAATCATCTTCTCAAGATATCTGATACGGCTCTCATTCTGGTTCTTAAACTGCTTTGCGGCCTTGTACTCGAAGTTCTCACTCAAGTCACCCTGGGCTCTCGCCACCTTTACGTCATCAAGAGCCTTCTTTCTGACAACGAGTTTTCTGTACTCTATCTCGTCCTCCATTTTCTTTATATCATTTGCTGTCAATTCATCATGCATGTCTTAAACCCTCTTCCTGCAAAATTGCGTCAAAATGTATTTAGAGAAGCCCTGCGATACCACAAAGCAGCACAATCGCACCAAGAACTATACGGTACCATCCAAACACAATAAAGTTGTGCTTCTTTATGTAGCCCATCAGAAATTTGATAACAATAAGTGAAACAACAAATGCCACAATCATCCCGATAATCAGAATAGCAGCCTCTTCCCCTGTAAAATGAAATCCAAATTTAACAAGCTTCAGAAGACTCGCACCAAACATAACCGGAATAGCAAGGAAAAATGTATACTCAGCAGCAACAGTCCTTGAAACACCAATTAAGAGAGCTCCGACAATAGTAGCGCCTGAACGTGATGTACCCGGAAAAACAGCTGCAATAAGCTGGAAAATTCCAATCATAAGCGCAGTCGTGTAGCTTATGTCGACAAGTGAATCAATCTTGGCAGACTTGCCATTATGTCTGGTCTCAATCACAATAAAAGCGATACCAAAGAGTATAAGCATGATAGCTACTGTCTGGAAATTGTAAAACAGTCTCTCGAATACATCATCAAAAAGCACTCCGATAATAGCTGCCGGAATAGTTGAAACAAGAATATGAAACCACAGCACGAATATATCAGTCTTGACCCATGCACCGACACCGGTCTTTGCAAGAGGAGCTTTGTTATTCTTCCTGCCGAATGGCCAGATCTGGCTCCAGAACAAAACAACAACCGCCAAAATGGCTCCAAGCTGGATAACCACCTCAAACATACTGTAAAAATCGTCCGGGTTCTTTCCTATTCTAAGTGGTAAAATCTCATTCAGAAGAATCATGTGGCCGGTGCTGCTTATAGGCAGCCACTCTGTAATGCCCTCCACAATTCCAAATATAACAGACTTGATAATATCAAAGATTTCCATAAATAAATTTCCTTCCTTCAAAATATTTTCTACAACTAATTTATTATATTATTTTTCCAATAACAAGTCTATGGAATTTAAGAAAAATTTAAATTTAATCTTTTCATATTAGAAAATTTTTTGTAAAATATTCATAGCAATTATGAAAAAGTGAAAGGATAAAGAAAAAATAATGAAGAAAAAAATACAGTATCATGCTTTGCATAGTACTCTTCGCCCTGACAGGCTGCACCACCTCCGGCAGCACAATACGCTTCGGAGCAGCCGATATCGGTGGAATGTACTATTCATTTGCAAATACATTTACGGAGCTTGCCAATGAACAGGGCTATGACTTTACCTGCAAGGTCCGTACAACAGCCGGCTCTAATGCCAATATAAGACTTTTATCCGATGGCTATATAGAGATAGGCCTCGCACAGGCAGACCTGATAGCCGATGCCTACAAGACAAATGAAGATTTAAGGGCTATAGCAGGGCTTTACACCGAGACCTGTCAGCTTGTGGTCCGCGCTGATTCAAACATACAGACTCTTGACGACCTGTCAGGACACACTGTAAGCATCGGAGCAGAGGAATCCGGTACCGAGCGAAACGCCACACAGATTCTTGAGTTCGCCGGTATGCCATCATCCCTTGTTGCCACCAAAAACCTGGACTATATCGAGGCCACAAAAGAACTAAAAGCCGGTGATATAGATGCCTTCTTCTGCACTGCAGGACTCACCACCACTGTCATAGATGAGCTCTCAAAGGAATGCGACATAAGGCTTATCCCGCTGACTGATACTGTGATAAGCAAGATGCTTGAAAGCAGCTTGGCATACACAAGCGAAGTCATACCTGCCGGCACATACACAGGCCAGACCACAGATATAAACACAATAGGTGTAAAATCTGTGCTTATCACAAAGGCTGATGTATCCGATGATACAATTGAGCAGCTTACATCGCTCCTGTTTAGAAAAAGAAAATGAGATCTCCTACTCCAAACTCTCTTAAGCTTGAGCTGACATATGACTTTGCAACAGACGATATACCTATTCCATTTCACGATGGAGCGAAAAGGTATTATAAAGCCTGTGGATATAGCACAAATTAATTCGCGAATTAATTTTTAGCTCAATATATAATATTCAAAATTTAATAAGAAAATAACAAGAATATAATCAATTAAAATTGAAAGGTAACACATGAAAATACAACTTGACATGTACCAGACACTGGCCGTTGCCGTGCTTGTACTACTACTTGGAAACTATTTAAAAAGAAAATATATTTTCTTCAGAAATTCTGTATTCCGGCGCCTGTCATAGGCGGACTGATTTTTGCCATCATGACATGCATATGCTATGTCACAGGAATCGCAGAATTTTCCTTTAATGACACACTGCGCGAGGTCTGCATGGTATTCTTCTTCACATCTGTAGGCTTTCAGGCAAATCTCAAGGTATTAAAAAGCGGAGGCAAATCGCTCATCGTATTCTTGGGACTGGTTATAGTACTTATCATATTACAAAACTTAACCGCCGTGGGGCTTGCAAAGCTCTTAAACCTGAATCCGCTAATCGGCATGTGCACCGGCTCTATTCCTATGGTTGGCGGACATGGCACCGCAGGAGCCTTTGGCCCGGTGCTAGAGGACTTGAACATAAAGGGTGCCACGACCATCTGTACAGCCGCAGCTACCTTCGGTCTCATCTTTGGAAGCCTGATAGGCGGACCTCTTGGAAAAAGACTGATCGAAAAGCATAGCCTGCTTAATACAGCAGCAAACGAGGACGACAGCCTGCTGGTGGAGGATGAGAAAAAGCATGAGCGCCACACAAATATGTACGCTGATTCCGTATTCCAGCTTATCCTGGCAATAGGTGTCGGAACCATCTTTACAATGCTTCTCACAAAAACTGGGCTCACTTTCCCAATATATATAGGAGCGATGCTCGCAGCCGCACTCATGCGAAACATATGTGAGTACACAGGAATCGCCACCATCCATATGGGAGAGATAAATGACCTGGGAGGTATAAGCCTCTCTCTATTCCTAGGCATGGCAATGATCACACTAAGGCTCTGGGAGCTTGCATCACTCGCTCTCCCACTCGTCATACTGCTTGCAGCACAGGTGCTTCTCATAATCATATTCACGTATGTTATCGAGTTCAACATCATGGGGCGCGACTACGATGCAGCCATACTTGTATCAGGCACCTGCGGCTTCGGAACCGGAGCCACACCAAACGCCATGGCAAATATGCAGGCTGTCTGCGACCAATATGTGCCGTCCATCAAGGCATATCTGCTCATACCGCTCGTAGGAAGCCTGTTTGCCGACTTTTTAAACAGCCTTGTAATCACATTCTTTATAAACCTACTGTAAAACAACCGGAGAAAAATATGTTTGAAAAACTGAAAAAATATTTAAAACAGAGAAGAAAAAGAAAAACATAATTACGATTTAACTTTTGACAACGTGGCAATACCTGAGGTGCACGTAAAAAGCACCGAAAGCCACGAGGACGCTGATAAAGAAAATGCACCTATCAGCTATGACAATGTTGCCATACCTGAGGTGCATATCAGAAACAGAAAAAATAAATAAACTAAACAATATGTATATAATGCAAAAAGGACTCCCAAGGGCCATGTCAAAATTCTTAACTTAATGACATTGCCCTCAAAGAGTTCTTTTTTATTGCCTTATAACACTTCAATTATTGAATCACTCCATATGCCTTTTGCCCTTTCACAAAGCTCCTATCCTTCCCTGCTTATTGTCCTTATTCTGCCTTCTCAATAGATATTATCTTCCCCTCAAACGGATCCACCTCTGAAATAGTACCTGTATACTTAACATTCACCTTATCTCCGCTTGCAACACCCTCGAGTCCGTCAGGCTTCTCATCGAAGGTAAAGCTGTATGGTGTATCCTTATCATCAGTCACTACAAACATGAAGTCCTTTATGTCATCGATTGTTCCTGTAAGCTCCTTCTCTTCCTGTGAGCCCTTTTCACCTTCATCCTTGGTATCAGCCTGCTTTGCACTTTCGGTACCTGCTGCCTTATCCTGCTTTGTATCGCTCTGTCCGCAGCCTGCAAACAAGCCGGCGCAAAGCATAGCTCCTATTACAATTGTAATCAGTTTTTTCTTCATTATGATATACCTCTTTCTTTATTTATAAGCACTACTATGAGTACGTTTTCTAAAGAGTACTCTTCTATCCACCTAAAGTAAATAGAATACATAAAACATTAAAAAAAATCTTACGAATTACTGCTTTTTTTGAGCCTCTTGCGAGCCTTGCAGGATACCATTTTTCAAACCATCCGGTAAATATGCCCATCAATACAGGCATCAAATTGTTTACGACAATAAGTGTAGCTCCAACACCTGCCTTTTTCAGCAGAAATGTCCACACTGCTGTCAACACGTATAATACTCCCCATGCCGCCGCAAGTATATAATTCGTCTTCATAAAGAGAGGATTTTTATGTGCGGCTTCACCGCCATAATTGTATTTCACATATGTTGCGCATAAAGGCTCCTTTGTCAGGCATGAAACCAGCCAGAACAGCCCAAACACCAGATATCCGATATCTGTTGATATGTCACCTGCTCCTGTCAGGCTTGCAATCGCAGAAAGTGTAGCAACAGCAACAATTGAGAGCTGATCCCATATTACAAATTTATGTTTTCTCATAATAAAAGGTATAGCGGATGCCACCAAAAGAGCAATCACAGAACCCTTTTCAGTATTGACAGAAACTGCTATCCAAAACGTAATCCATGGTATGAGCATTGTCATCATGGATGGATTTTTCTGCACCTCCACACCTTGTGATGTTTTTTTCTGTCTCTTTGACTGCCGATGTACTTCCAAAAAATTTATCCCAGTTTACCATCAAGGAAAAATCACCTGTCACCGTATACATCTGCTTTCCCAATGCCTCTGCGCCACCTATCTCGCCTCGGGAAATAGCCGACCATACCGTAAAAGGCGTATCTATGCGTGTAGTCGCGGCAAGGCTTTGGTCAGTAAGCACCTCACTACCTTTATCATCAAGCTTTATTTGGTATGTATGCTTCAAATCGGTATAGCATATCTCAAGCACGCGTTCCTTTCCGTCATAGGTATCCTTATTGTATAATGCAGCCATCTGTCTGGTGAAAACAAGGTCATCCGCTTCCTTTTGTCCTTTTGTCCTGCTGATTCCCCAGCTGGCATCCGCCATACTTTCAAATACCTCCCTTGGATATAAAAGAGTATGGAGCGCCGCTTCTGTTTTTTCAGATATTTTTCCTGTGATGGCATATTCTGCCCCGGCACTTTTTACCGTAGCCAGATATTCGTCAGTCCTCTTTGACAGCTCTTTTACACGAAACAGCTCACCCTGACCACAAAATATGGTTGTATAATGCCCTTTTCCAAGGAAATGGTCAAACATCCGAAGTACACTGTCATAATTTCCCTCTGCAGAATAAAAGCCACAGGTAGAGATTAGCACATGCCTTTTGCCTTCCATGTCATATCTGCAATCATGGCTGCCGCTTCCGTATCCGTCATCCTTTGTACTCATAAACGGCAGGCTCATGGGAAGCTGCCTGTCAATTACGTTCTTTAGTATTCCCGGCACACTAAAATAGTACAGAGGAAACGACCACACAACAACATCCGCTTCAAGCATTTTCCCAATAACAGTCTGCATATCGTCATTTATGCAGCACACCCCCGGTGTCTTCTGCCAGCATGCAAAGCAGCCCTTACACGCTCCTACATTCATTGAGGCTACATGCATTTCATCAATAGATATAGCTTCATTTTTGCTCTTATATCCTTCTTTGAAGCCTTCTATAAAGCTGTTTGCAAGCCTTAACGAATTGCTTCGTTTGCCTTTTGGACTTCCGTTAATCAGAAGTATGTTCATGCTTTATGCCCTCCTGTAAGTATATAGTTAATTTTAGTATAGCGGATTGACAGACAGAAGGTCTTGCCCAGACAGCAAAAACCATGTCAGAGCTTTCTACAGAGGTCGAAAACATCCTGACTTCATTCAGAGATGAATTTGAGATGGTTAAAAATGAAACCGAAAAAATGACCTCATCCATTGAAGAAACGCTCCGTCTCATCCAGCTCACTCTTGAAAAGGTAATGCAGACCGATGAAAATGTTGAGAAATGTACCCTCATTATATATCTGGCGGCTCATATATACATTGTAGCTGTGCTTCGTCCTCTATTCATATCACATATACTTGTATTTCTAGTACCAATTATACAACATATAGTGCCTAAAATCTATACTCTCGGCGCGAAATGTAGTTTTTATGGTGTGAAATACATGATGGCAGTCAAAAAAAGGGAAGTATTAAATACTTTCCCTTTCAAAATCTTATATATAGACTTTTAAATTAGAACCTTTGTCTATTTTGCCTGCTCTGCGATAGCAGCCTGTGCTGCAGCAAGACGAGCGATTGGTACACGGAATGGTGAACATGAAACATAGTCAAGTCCAATCTTGTGGCAGAACTCAACTGATGAAGGATCTCCACCGTGCTCTCCACAGATACCAACGTGAAGGTTAGGATTAACTGGCTTTCCAAGCTTAATAGCTGTCTCCATTAATTTACCAACACCTGTCTGGTCAAGCTTAGCAAATGGATCGTTCTCGAAAATCTTGTTGTCATAGTAAGCGTTAAGGAACTTACCTGCATCATCACGAGAGAACCCGAATGTCATCTGTGTAAGGTCGTTTGTACCGAAGCAGAAGAAATCAGCCTCTGTAGCGATCTCATCAGCTGTAAGAGCAGCTCTTGGGATCTCGATCATTGTACCAACATGGTACTTGATGTCAGCATTTGCAGCAGCGATCTCAGCGTCAGCTGTCTCAACTACAATCTTCTTAACAAACTTAAGCTCTTTGATCTCACATACTAATGGGATCATGATCTCAGGCTCGATATCCCAGTCTGGATGAGCTTTCTTTACATTGATAGCTGCACGGATAACAGCCTTTGTCTGCATCTTAGCAATCTCAGGATATGTAACTGCAAGACGGCATCCTCTATGACCCATCATTGGGTTGAACTCATGGAGTGACTCACAGATAGCTTTGATTTCCTCTACTGACTTATTCTTAGCCTTTGCAAGCTTCTCGATGTCAGCCTCCTCTGTAGGAACGAACTCATGAAGAGGTGGATCAAGGAACGAATTGTTACTGGGCATCCCTCAAGAGCCTCGTATAATTTCTCGAAATCTCCCTGCTGATATGGAAGAATCTTGTTAAGAGCTGTCTCTCTCTCCTCTACTGTATCAGAGCAGATCATCTCACGGAATGCAGCGATTCTCTCTGGATCGAAGAACATATGCTCTGTACGGCAAAGTCCGATTCCCTCTGCACCAAGCTCACGAGCCTTCTTAGCATCTGCAGGAGTATCTGCATTTGTACGAACCTTAAGTCTTCTGAACTCATCAGCCCATGCCATAACACGTCCGAACTCACCAGCGATTGAAGCATCAACTGTTGGGATGATTCCAGCGTAGATGTTACCTGTTGTACCATCGATAGAAATCTCAGATCCCTCTGTGAATGTCTGTCCTGCAAGTGTGAACTTCTTGTTCTCCTCGTCCATATTGATATCACCACAACCAGATACACAGCATGTTCCCATACCACGTGCAACTACGGCTGCGTGAGATGTCATACCACCACGAACTGTAAGGATACCCTGAGCAGCCTTCATTCCTGTGATGTCCTCTGGAGATGTCTCAAGACGTACAAGTACGACTTTCTCTCCTCTTTCAGCCCATGCCTCAGCATCGTCAGCTGTGAATACAACCTTACCACAAGCAGCTCCCGGAGATGCTCCAAGACCCTTTCCAAGTGGAGTTGCAGCCTTAAGTGCAGCAGCATCGAACTGTGGATGTAATAATGTATCAAGGTTACGAGGGTCGATCATTGCAACAGCCTCAGCTGGTGTCTTATGTCCCTCATCTACTAAATCGCAAGCGATCTTAAGAGCAGCTGGAGCTGTTCTCTTACCATTACGGCACTGAAGCATATAGAGCTTCTTGTTCTCAACTGTGAACTCCATATCCTGCATATCATGGTAGTGATTCTCAAGAGTCTCACAAACATTAAGGAAATCAGCGTATGCCTCTGGGAACTCCTGCTCCATCTGAGCGATTGGCATTGGAGTACGAACACCGGCAACAACGTCCTCACCCTGTGCATTGATAAGGAACTCACCCATAAGCTTGTTCTCACCAGTTGCAGGATCACGTGTGAATGCAACACCTGTACCTGACTCGTTATTTAAGTTACCGAATACCATAGGCATTACGTTAACAGCTGTTCCCCATGAATAAGGGATATCGTTATCTCTTCTATAAACATTTGCACGTGGGTTGTCCCATGAACGGAATACAGCCTCGATAGCAAGCTTTAACTGCTCTACAGGATCTGAAGGGAAGTCTGTTCCTAACTGATTCTTGTACTCAGCCTTGAACTGCTCTGCTAACTCTTTAAGGTCAGCTGCTGTAAGGTCTACGTCAAATTTAACACCTCTGTCCTCTTTCATCTTGTCGATGAGCTGCTCGAAGTATTTCTTTCCTACTTCCATAACAACGTCTGAGAACATCTGGATGAAACGTCTGTATGAATCATATACGAAACGCTCGAATGCTGGATCTGGGTTACCAGCGATCATAGCTGCAACAACATCATCATTAAGACCAAGGTTAAGGATTGTATCCATCATACCCGGCAT
>ENA-OQKT01000026-OQKT01000026.1-human-gut-metagenome-genome-assembly--contig:-NODE-26-length-24674-cov-3.080051_pt1 | contig 24674 bp, 24 predicted proteins | sample MGYA00242650_ERZ504801 | MGnify/ENA primary metagenome ERZ504801 (study PRJEB26092, sample SAMD00036396) | human gut metagenome | host: Homo sapiens | study: EMG produced TPA metagenomics assembly of...
AGGAGTATCGTTTGCTTCGCAAACTTAATTTATGCTAATCGCATAAATTCGCGCAGTATGTCTCGGGTTTTCTGTGACCTTCGCTCACAAAAAACACCTCGCGGGATATTACCAGTGAACAGTAACAAAAATTCGACATCAAAAGTTATCAAAATAATTTTTGCTTGTGTAAATATTCATTTTTTAGTATAATGTGCGATAATAACATGAAAAGGAGGCAATAAAAATGAGCGAAAAGAAAAAGAGTGGCGGAGCCTTACTTGGCGCAGCGTTTCTGATGGCCACATCTGCAATCGGACCAGGATTCCTGACACAGACAGCAACGTTTACCGGACAGTATCAGGAAAGTTTTGGATTTGTTATCCTGGTTTCCGTAATCCTTGCAGCCATTGCACAGCTGAATATCTGGCGTGTGCTTTGTGTGACCGGACTTCGTGGTCAGGATGTTTCCAATAAGGTACTTCCGGGACTGGGATATCTGGTATCGATACTGATCGTATTCGGTGGTCTGGTATTTAATATCGGAAACGTAGGTGGCGGAGCACTTGGTTTTAACACATTGCTTGGAATACCTACCAAAGTTGGTTACATACTGGCAGGTCTTTTGGCAATCCTGGTATTTGTGCTGAAAAATGCCAAAAGTGCCATGGATACTATTACCAAGGTACTGGGTGCCATTATGATTATCGTAATCTTTGTTGTGATCATTGTGGTAAAACCACCGGTAGGAAGTGCATTGAAGAATACATTTGTACCGGAAGCCGGTGCCACAAATCTGATTCCTGCAATCCTTACACTTTTGGGAGGTACTGTTGGAGGATATATCACTTTCTCCGGCGCACATCGTCTGATTGATGCAGGAATTACAGGCGAGAAGAACCTGAAAGAGATCAACAAGAGTTCTGTTATGGGTATGATCATTGCTACGATTGTTCGTATTTTCCTGTTTCTGGCTGTTCTGGGCGTTGTTGTCAAGGGCGTAACACTGGATGCTGCAAATCCTGCAGCAGACGCCTTCAAGCAGGGGGCTGGTGAAATCGGATACCGTTTTGCAGGTCTGGTTCTTCTGTGCGCAGCAATCACATCCATTATCGGTGCAGCTTATACTTCAGTTTCCTTCCTGAAGACTTTCAGCAAGTCTATCGAGGAAAATGAAAATAAAGTGATCATCGGATTTATCATTATTTCTACAGCCATTATGTTTATCCTTGGAAATCCGGCAGTACTTCTTGTACTTGCAGGTGCTGTGAATGGTCTGATCCTTCCGATCACCCTGGCAATCTGTCTGATCGCTGCACATAAGAAATCTATTATGGGAGAGAATTATCATCATCCGGTAGTACTTACCATTCTTGGAGTGATCGTGGTAATTCTTACAGCATACCTCGGTGTGACTACATTTGTATCTAAGATCGGTACATTGTTATAATTGAGGAAAATGTATCCGGTTTTCAGACTGGAGAGTATGTCAAAAAGGTGTGATCGTCCAGGTTACACCTTTTTGGTTCATTAACAGCCATGTGATGCAGAAAGAAGCAGATAAAAAGACATGGCGAAAAGATTAAGAAAAGAGGAGCAGATTATGCCGGACATTAGAATTTTAACAGAAGGTGATTCTTCTGTTCTGGTTGAATTTGGCAAAGAGATCAGTCCGGAGATCAACCGGAAGATCACTGCCACTGTACAGCTTATGAAAGAACAGCATATAGAGGGAGTTGTAGATATGATCCCTGCGTTCTGTTCTTTGCTGGTTAATTATGACCCGCGTGTGATTTCCTACGATGACCTGAAAAAAAGACTGGAAATTCTGTTAAAGATGGAAGTTACAGCAGGTGAAGGATGCAGAAAAGTTTATGAGATTCCTGTATGCTATGGAGGAGAATATGGTCCGGATATTGAGAATATTGCAGAACATGCCGGACTTTCCGTAGAGGAAGTAATAAAGATTCATTCTTCCAGAGATTACCTGATCTATATGCTTGGTTTTCTTCCGGGCTTTTGTTATCTGGGCGGGCTGGATGAAAGGATCCATACACCCCGTCTTGCAAATCCCAGAATCAAGATCAATGCAGGAAGTGTGGGAATCGGTGGTTCCCAGACAGGGATTTATCCTCTGGATTCTCCGGGAGGATGGCAGCTGATGGGAATGACACCTGTAAAACCTATGATCCGGACCGTGAAATCCCGATTCTGGTAGAGGCAGGAGATTATATCCGTTTGTACCGATCGATGAAGATGAGTACAAACGGATCAGAGAATTAGTAGAACGTGGCGAATACCAGTGCACCGTTCATGAGGAGGCATAAAATGGGAATTCGTATATTAAAAGGCGGAATGATGACAACGGTTCAGGATCTGGGGCGTTATGGATATCAGAGTCAGGGATTCAGTGTGGCAGGAGTCATGGATGTCCGTTCATTCAAAATAGCCAATCTTCTTCTGGATAATCCGGAGAATGAGGCAGTATTGGAGATAACGCTGATAGGCCCAACCCTTGAATTTACATCAGCTACTATCATTGCAATCACAGGCGGAGATTTCCAGCCAACCATTAATGGAGAGCCGGCTCCCATGTATACAGCCCTGTATATGAATAAGGGAGATGTACTGAAATTTGGAAGCGCCAGAACGGGAAGCAGAGGTTATATTGCTTTTTCCAGTTATCTGGATATTCCGGTAGTGATGGGAAGCCGATGCACCAATTTAAAGAGTGGTCTGGGCGGATTTAAGGGAAGAAAACTGGAAGCGGACGATTATATCGGATTTCGTATTAAGAGACGTTATCTGCCGTTTTTCCTTTCCCGAAAGCTTGATATGGATGAGTTTGATCAGACAGAAGCAACACTGCGGGTAGTAATGGGACCGCAGGATGGTATGTTCAGCAAACAGGGCATCAAGACTTTCCTGGGCAGTGAGTATACAGTGACAAATGAATTTGACCGTATGGGCTGCAGGCTGGAGGGACCGTTTATTGCTCCTAAGAAGACTTCGGATATTATTTCCGACGGAATCGCATTTGGGGCTATACAGGTACCTTCCCATGGTAAACCTATCATTCTGCTGGCGGACCGTCAGACAACGGGCGGTTATGGGAAAATTGCCACAGTGGCATCTGTGGATATTCCCAAGCTGGTACAGAGAAAAACAGATGATAAGATACATTTCAAGGCAATTACCGTACAGGAGGCTCAGGCTCTTTATGTTGAGGAAATGAAAGAACTTGACGGACTGAGAAAGATCATTCATCAGCCATGTAAAGAGGTTCTGGATTGCCGTCTGGTGGCAAAGAGACTGCGCAAGCTGTTTGAAGAATAACCGTAAAAAATAATATAAAATAGACAGAAAGGATAATGTTTGATGGATTTAGAGAAGATTGAAGGACTGGTAAAGATTATTGAGGATTCATCCCTTAATGAATTCACATATAAGGACAAGGATGTAAAGATTACAATGAGCAAGCTGGATCATCCTCCTGTAGTTGCAGCGGGAGTTCCTGTGGCTGCATCTGCACCTGTGAATACAATTGTGGAAAAAGCAGAGGAAGAAGAGGAGGAAAGTCTGTTTATCACTTCTCCTATCGTAGGAACCTTCTATTCTGCATCTGCTCCGGATGTACCTGCTTTTGTAAAGGTGGGAGATCAGGTAAAAGCAGGACAGACAGTGTGTATTCTGGAAGCTATGAAGCTTATGAATGAGATCCAGAGTGACTATGACTGTGAGATTGAAGCAGTTCTGGTAAGTAATGAACAGAAAGTAGAATATGGACAGCCTCTGTTCCGTGTTAAGAGACTGTAGGATAAGGAGGCTTTCATATTGTTTAATAAAATTTTGATCGCCAACCGTGGGGAGATTGCAGTTCGGATCATACGTGCCTGCAGGAATCTGGGGATCCGAAGTGTAGCTGTTTATTCAAAAGAAGATGCTAAGAGCCTTCATGTACAGCTGGCAGACCAGCGTATCTGTATCGGAGAAGGTCCTGCCAGAAACAGCTACCTGAACATGGACCGGATCATTGCTGCAGCAGAAAATATGGGAGCAGATGCTATCCATCCCGGTTTTGGCTTTCTTTCAGAAAACAGTGAGTTTGTCCGCAAATGCAAAGAAAACGGAATTACCTTTATCGGACCGGATGCGGATGTGATCGATAAGATGGGAAATAAATCCCATGCCCGTAAAACCATGATGGATGCCGGGGTACCGGTTGTACCGGGAACAAAGGAACCTGTATACGATGCAGAAACAGGTAAAAAACTGGCTGAAGAGATTGGATATCCGGTTATGATCAAGGCTTCCTCAGGCGGTGGTGGCAAGGGAATGCGTGTGGCTGCCAATGAGGATGAATTTGAATTTCAGTTTAATATGGCACAGAGAGAATCAGCCAATGCTTTTGGGGATGATACCATGTACATTGAACGTTTTGTAGAAAATCCCCGCCATGTGGAGATCCAGATTATGGCAGACAGTCATGGGAAATGTGGTGGCACTGGGAGAACGTGACTGTTCGGTACAGAGAAATCATCAGAAGCTGATCGAGGAATCCCCGTCCCCTGCCATTGATGAAGAAACTCGCAGGAAAATGAATGAATATGCAGTTCTTGCTGCGAAAACAGTAGGTTATACCAATGCAGGAACGATTGAATTTATCGTAGACCCTAAAGGCAACTTCTATTTCATGGAAATGAATACCAGAATCCAGGTGGAGCATGGAGTAACAGAGATGGTTACAGGCACAGATCTGATCATTGAGCAGATTCGTGTGGCTATGGGAGAGGAGTTAAGCTTTAAACAGGAAGATATCCGAATTAAAGGACATGCTATTGAATGCCGTATCAACGCAGAGATTCCTGAGAAAAATTTCATGCCAAGTCCCGGAGTAGTACAGCATATGCATCTTCCGGCAGGCAACGGAGTCCGGGTGGATACTGCCCTTTATACAGGCTATAAGATTCCGTCAGAGTATGATTCCATGATTGCGAAGGTAATCGTTCATGCACCTGACAGAGAGGCTGCCCTGCAGAAAATGCGCTCTGCGCTGGATGAGATGGTGGTCATGGGTGTGGAGACAAACCTTGATTTCCAGTATCAGATTATGAAGAATCAGGTATTCTGCGACGGAAAGGCAGATACGGGATTTATTGAGAATGTACTGAAAATTAAGGGATAAGATTGTAGGTAAGGATCCTGTATACGGATTGAGGGAGTGATTTTTCAAACACGCTCTGGGAAATAAATAGAAAAGAGGTAAGGTAAATGTATACAGTAGATTTAAACAGTGATCTGGGAGAAAGTTTTGGAAACTATAAAATCGGTAATGATGATAAGGTCATTCCGCTGATCTCTTCTGCAAATGTAGCCTGCGGTTATCATGCTTCAGATCCGGTAGTTATGGGAAATACGCTGGCAATGGCAAGGGAAGCGGGAATTCGTATAGGAGCACATCCGGGTTTTCCTGATCTGATGGGCTTCGGAAGAAGAAATCTGAGTGTTTCCCCTGCAGAGGCAAAAGCATATGTGCTTTATCAGCTGGGTGCACTGGATGCATTCTGCAGAGTAACCGGTGTAAAAATGCAGCATGTAAAGCCTCATGGAGCCTTATATAATATGGCTGCAGAGGACTATGCCCTTTCTACTGCAATCTGTGAGGCAATCAAAGAATTTGACAGCAGTCTGATCGTACTTGCTCTTTCCGGCGGACAGCTGGCAAAGGCTGCTCAGGATATGGGCCTGCGTACAGCTATGGAGGTTTTTGCAGACCGCGCCTATGAAGAAGATGGTACTCTGGTAAACAGACGTAAGGAAGGTGCTGTGATCACTGATGAAAATGAGGCTATTGTCAGGGTGATCCGTATGGTCAAAGAGAAAAAGATTACTGCAATTACAGGAAAAGATATTGATATTCAGGCAGATTCTGTCTGCGTTCATGGAGACGGAGCCAAGGCTCTGGCGTTTGTGGAAAAAATCAGAGAGGCTTTTGCAAAAGAAGGAATCCAGATCCGTTCTCTGGATGAGTTTGTAAAATAAAAGAAATTTAGAAACAACTATTAAAAGGACTGAAGTAAAGAGGCTGTGGCACAGATTTTCTGATTGCCACAGCCTTGTTGCTGTTTTACAGCTGGCAGCGGTCCTTCTACTGATGCTTCAGATTCAACCCCTGCTGTTTTGCAAGTGAAGTGATAATCTCAATACAGTTATCGTATCCAAGGGTTCCGGTATCCAGACACAGGTCATAATCGTGATAAGTGCCAAGCTCATGTTTTGTATAGGTTTTGAAATAGGTTTCACGCAGGTTGTCCATTTTGGTGAGATATTTCCTGGGATCTTCCTTTCCGTTTAAGCCTAATTTCTGAATATGTTCTGTGCGGAGATTCACATCTGCATGAAGGAAAATATCCAGACTGGGAATACCGGCATTTCGCAGGATAAGATTGGAACAGCGGCCGATGATAATACAGTCCTGTTCTGCTGCGAACTGAAGGATCAGCTCTTTCTGAGCCTGGTAAATAGCATCATGGGAACTGAAATAGCCTGCAGAGTTATTCAGAATGTTGTCCAGAAGTCTGGCGCTGCGGCTCAGATTTTCACCCTCACGATCAATATCCTCCTGGGAATATCCGCTTCTGGCAGCAGCCTGTTTTGCAAAATCCCGATCGTAATATGGGATACCAAGCCTTTCTGAAACTACTCTTGCAATACTGTGTCCCCCGGCACCAAACTCCCGGCTGATTGTGATGACAGGGTATTTTCTTTCGGACATAATAGATACCTCCATTGGGTTGTTATTTATTTTGTTATCCATGTTTTTCCTTTATTGTAACGTTTTTTGTAAGATTATTCAATAAAGATTATCATTTTTTGAAAAAATATGTTATAATTCAAAATATTATGTACCTGAAGGAGATGGATTTATGAGAAACAAAGAGCTTTTCAGAGGCAGGAGAAAAGCTGGCAGGATTGTTGGCCTTGTTTTGACTCTTGCACTTGCAGTCAGCCTTCTGAGCGGCTGCGGACAAAGTAAAGAACGTCTGACGTTCGGTACCGGCGGTACGGCGGGAACGTATTATTCCTACGGTGGTGTACTGGCCCAGTATATTACCAATAATACAAATGTAAAGGTTACAGCAGTTTCTACAGGTGGTTCCAAAGCGAACCTGCAGTCAGTACAGGACGGAGATTTCCAGCTTGGATTTGTCCAGTCAGATGTAATGGCCTATGCATGGGACGGCGTAAGAGCATTTGAACAGGACGGTGCAACCCATGATTTCAGGACTCTGGGCGGCCTGTATGCAGAGACTGTCCAGCTGTTTACCATGGATCCTGACATTAAGACAGTGGAAGATCTGAAGGGCAAGAGCGTATCTATCGGTGCGGCAAACTCCGGTGTATATTTCAATGCTCTGGATGTTTTAAATGCAGGCGGCATTACCCTGGATGATATCCATCCCCAGTATCTGTCTTTTGAGGACAGCAAGGAATCTTTGAAGGATGGGAAAATTGATGCTGCGTTTATTGTTGCAGGTGCACCTACAACAGCTATCACAGAGCTTGCAACTACCAATGGTGTCTATATGATCAATATTGATGGCGCGATCAGGGATTCAATTTTGAGTGACTGTCCATATTATACATCCTACCAGATTCCTGCAGGAACCTATCCGGGACAGGATGAGCCTGTAGAAACCATCACAGTCAAGGCGACGATCGTAGTGTCCGAATCTCTGGATGAGGATACAGTTTATGATATGACTGCGGCAATTTTTGACCATGCAGACGAGATTTCTGCTGAGAATGCAAAAGGAGCGGAGCTTTCTCTGGAAAACGCTACTTCCGGTATGACCATTCCTTTCCATAAGGGTGCGGCGCGTTATTATGCAGAGCATGGAATTACAGTGGATACGAAAGGGGAATAGTCAGGATGAAAGAAAATAAGATAAAAAAAGCAAACACATCCCCGGAAGGGCAGGCTGGTTCTGAGAACATGAGCACAGCAGATGTAGATGCAGTAATGAAGAAATACGACCGCGAATCAAATATTCGTGTGTGGACCGGCAAATATAAGCTGGCTGTACGCGGCCTGCTGGTTGCCTTTTCTCTGTGGTGTATCTATGTTACCTTATTTGCAACCTTCCTGGAGGAAATCCGACTGACTTCTTTTCTGGGGCTGATCATTCTTATCGGATTTCTTACCTATCCGGCGAAAAAAGGAGATATCAGAGAAAACTACATGCCGATTGGCGATATTATTTTTATGATCGCAGGCACAGGTGCTTTTTCTGTATTTTACTTTTTCTGCAAATCAGATCATCAATCAGGGTACCAGATTTGCCCCTTATCAGATTGTGATCGGTATTATCGGTATTGCTGCACTGATCGAGCTTACCAGACGATGCGTGGGCCTACCGATCCTGTTTGTGGCAGGTTTTTTCCTGATCTATGCACTGGCTGTAGGGCTTACCAATCCGGCATTTTTGGGAAGAGTGAAATTCCTGGTGCGGAATCTTTTCTACACAAAAGAGGGTATTTTCTCCACACCTGTAAATGTATGCTCTAAATATATTGTGGTATTTATTATTTTCGGTGCGTTTCTGGAGAGAACAGGAATCTCCAACTTCTTTATTCAGCTGGCTAACTGCATTGCAGGAAAATATGCAGGTGGACCGGCAAAGGTAGCGGTTATCAGTTCTGCACTCTGTGGAATGGTATCCGGTTCCTCTGTAGGTAACACAGTAACAACCGGTTCTGTTACAATCCCGATGATGAAGGACACAGGCTACAAACCGGAATTTGCCGGAGCAGTAGAAGCTGCTTCTTCCACAGGTGGACAGATCATGCCTCCGATCATGGGAGCTGCCGCATTCCTTATGGCAGATTTTGTGGGTGTACCGTACTCCAACATTATTGTCAGGGCGATTCTGCCGGCATTGTTGTACTTTACAGGAATCTTTATTTCTGTACATCTGGAAGCAAAGAAATTAGGACTTTCCGGAATTCCGAAGGAAAAACTTCCGGTATTTAAGCTTCTGATCCGTAAAATCTATCTGTTATTACCTCTGGTCATGCTGGTAATCTGGGTGTCCGGAAACTATATGACTATGCAGAAGGCTGCCAGTTATGCAATCGTTCTTTCTGTTATCGTAAGTCTTTTTGACAAAGAAAACAGAATCAGTGTTACCAAATGTATTGATGCGCTGGAAGCAGGAGGAAGAGGTGTTATCTCCGTAGCAGTAGCCTGCGGTGTTGCAGGAATCATTTCCGGTTCCATCACCATGACAGGACTTGCCAATGACCTGATCAACGGAATCATCAGTGTTGCAAACGGAAAACTGATCATTGCACTGCTTTTGACTATGCTGTGCTGTATCGTACTTGGTATGGGTGTACCTACCACTGCCAATTACTGTATCATGGCAGCAACCTGTGCTCCGATCCTGGTACGTATGGGAGTACCTACACTGGCAGCTCATTTCTTTGTATTTTACTTTGGTATTGTTGCAGATATCACACCGCCGGTAGCGCTGGCTGCCTACGCAGGTTCAGCCATAGCGAAGGCCAATCCGATGAAGACTGCATTTACAGCCTCCAAGCTGGCTATCGCAGTATTTATCGTACCTTATGTATTCTGCTTTAATCCGGCAATGCTGCTGATCGATACCACACCGCTTAAGGTTGTTCAGATCTTTATCACCTCACTGATTGGTGTGTTTGGATTGTCCTCCTCACTGGAAGGCTTCCTGTCAGTGAAAATGTCTGTACCGGTTCGTGTCTTAATGGCAGCAGGCGGACTGATGCTGATCGATCCGTCACTGATGACTGATGTTGTGGGAATACTTCTGATCGTGGGATGCTGCGTATGGCAGACAGCGCAGAAGAAGAAAACTGCATAGAGAAGAATAAAAAAACCGGCAAAACACCTGTCATTTGGGTGTCCTGCCGGATTTTTTTATTTAGAAATCCAGTTCTTTCAGATACCGTCCAAGTGCATCCTGCCAGGTGGGGAGTGGTGTGAAACCATTGGCTGTCAGTTTGCTCTTATCCAGGCGGCTGTTAAACGGTCTGGCTGCTTTGGAAGCGCCATACTCTGCAGTTGTGACGGAGTTGACTGTCATGTTTTCCGGGAGATATTCCGGGTGTCCCATGGCAGCGGCCTGACGGAAGATTTCTTTTGTGAAATCATACCAGCTGATATATCCGCCCTCATTGGTTGCATGATAATAACCGTATTTTTCAGTTTCGATCATATCTATCAGAAGTCTTGCCAGGTCATAGGTATAAGTAGGTGTACCGATCTGGTCATTGACTACGGAGAGAGTATCATGAGTTTTTCCGAGGTTGATCATGGTTTTGATAAAGTTTTTGCCGTTTTTGCCGAATACCCATGCAATACGGACGATAAAGAACTTATTAACTGTGCCGGATACTGCAAGTTCACCGTCCAGCTTTGTCTGTCCATAGACATTTAATGGTTTATAGTCCTTGCAGTCAGGCTCCCATGGAGTGGTTCCCTGACCATCGAATACATAATCAGTGGACAGATACAGCATCTTGATGTCAAGCTCTTTGCACACATCAGCAATATTCTGAGTTCCGGTTACATTTACCAGACGGACCTTCGGCTGATTCTCTTCATCTTCGGCAGCATCTACAGCTGTCCATGCAGCACAGTGGATCACAGCATCAACATTTGCTTCTTTAATGACTTTTTCTACAGAAGCTTTGTCAGTGATATCCATCTGAACATAAGGCATTGTGGTAACTGCAGTGCCATCAGCGATTCCACTGTAGGAAGGAGCAATGTCGCTTCCCACACCTTCATAGCCGCGTTTCGCAAGTTCGTTCATAACATCATGTCCAAGCTGACCGCCTACACCTGTTACAAAAATTCTCATAAATTATGCCTCCCCGCGGTTTGCGTACATTTTTTCATAGTAGTTCTGGTATTCACCGGAGATGATTGTTTCCCACCATTCTTTGTTATCCAGATACCATTTGATTGTTTTCTTGATACCGTCTGCAAATTTTGTTTCCGGTAACCAGCCAAGTTCGTTGTGAATCTTAGTCGGGTCGATTGCATAACGCATGTCATGACCTTTACGGTCTGCTACGTAGGTGATCAGGCTTTCTGGTTTGCCAAGTTCTTTGCAGATGATCTTAACGATATCAATGTTTGTCATTTCATTGTGTCCGCCGACGTTCGTAAACTTCCTCCAACACGTCCCTTGTGGATGATCAGGTCGATTGCGCGGCAATGATCTTCTACATAGAGCCAGTCACGAACGTTTTCGCCTGTTCCGTATACCGGAAGTGGTTTGTTATTTAATGCATTGGCGATCATTAACGGAATCAGTTTTTCCGGGAAGTGATATGGTCCGTAGTTATTGGAGCAGCGGCTGATGGTTACAGGCAGTCCGTAGGTTCTGTGGTAAGCCAGCACCAGAAGGTCTGCAGAAGCCTTGGAAGAACTGTAAGGGCTGCTTGTGTGGATCGGAGTTTCCTCTGTGAAGAACAGGTCAGGTCTGTCTAATGGAAGATCTCCGTAAACTTCATCAGTAGATACCTGATGATAACGTTTGATACCGTATTTGCGGCATGCATCCATGAGAACAGCAGTACCGATAATATTTGTGGTAAGGAAAACTTCTGGGTTTTCGATGGAGCGGTCAACGTGACTTTCTGCAGCGAAGTTTACAACCATATCAGGGTGTTCTTCCTCAAAAAGTTTGTAAACTGCTTCGCGGTCGGTGATGCTTTCTTTTACGAAACGGAAATTTGGGTTGTCCATGACAGGTGCAAGAGTGGAAAGGTTTCCTGCATAGGTCAGACAGTCCAGACAGATGATGCGGTAATCCGGGTATTTTTTTAACATGTGAAAAATAAAGTTGCTTCCGATAAATCCGGCACCGCCGGTTACGATAATGTTCATAGTGATTCTCCTTAAAAAATATATAATATGAATATCTGTAAGATTCTGTTATAGAGTCAGGCAGATAAAATTATCCGCCTTGCTGCATGGCGGGTGATATATCAAATAACTGTTTGAAAATTTGATATATCACTCACTTGACTGCGAATTCGCTTGTACAGGTCTAAAAGCTTCGGTTAGTGCAATACATCCAGATATTTACCGTCCAGAACGTCTTTTAAGTACTGACCATACTGATTTTTCTTCAGTATTTCATAAACCTTCAGCACATCTTCCTTTGTAATCCAGCCATTGAGATATGCAATCTCTTCCAGGCAACCGATTTTGCGGTGCTGGTGGCTTTCCATTGTTTTTACAAAGTTGGTGGCTTCCACAAGGCTCTCGTGTGTACCTGTATCCAGCCATGTGAATCCCTGTCCGAGAAGCTCTACGTTTAATTCGCCCTTTTCCAGATAGATGCGGTTCAGATCTGTGATCTCAAGTTCGCCTCTGGCACTTGGTTTCAGATTTTTTGCATACTCTACGACACGATTGTCATAGAAGTATAAACCTGTGACACAGTAGTTGCTCTTCGGGTGCTCCGGTTTCTCTTCAATTGAGATAGCCTTGCCTTCATGGTCAAATTCTACAATACCGAATCTCTCCGGATCATCTACATAGTATCCGAAAACAGTTGCACCCTCGCCGGATTCTGCGTTCTTTACAGCAGCTTTCAGTCTTTTCTTCAGCCCATGTCCTGCGAAGATATTATCGCCGAGAACCATGGCAACTGTATCATTACCGATAAATTCTTCACCGATGATAAATGCCTGTGCAAGTCCGTCCGGACTTGGCTGTACTGCATAGGTGAGATGGACACCGAACTGATGTCCGTCACCAAGAAGTTCCTACAAAACGAGGAGTATCCTGCGGAGTAGAGATGATCAGGATATCGCGGATCCCTGCATTCATCAGTACAGACATGGGATAGTAGATCATTGGTTTATCATAGATTGGCAGAAGCTGTTTGGATGTTACCATTGTAAGCGGATAAAGGCGTGTGCCGGAACCGCCTGCTAAAATAATACCTTTCATGTGTATTCTCCTTTGTTATTGGCAGTATGCGGTCGGAGCGATATTTTGTCAGTTATCTATCTGTGTAAATGATAAGCAAAACATCAGGCGACTGCGATACTAATTCAACGGGTTTCTGGATTGTCAGTCTGAGTTACGATATCATCCTGACTCTGGTGATTGTATTATAAAAGGTGACCTTAGGTCACCTTCAAGTGCTTTTTACAAAAAAGTTAAATTTTGGTTATTTTTCACAAAGAAAAATGCCGGCATCCTTGGTAATAAAGAACCCATCCTTTGTCTTTCGCGATACAAATCCTCGGAAATCTTTGTATTTGTCCAGAAGATACTGATTCTGATTTCCATGGCAGGAGAGGATATAGGAAATCAGCGGTTCTGCATCGGGGACAAGAAGAGAGTCCTTATAGCTTTCCCAGAAAATACGGGAAAAATACGGTGCCAGGATATCTGCTCCGTTTTCTCTGCCAAAACGCTCATAGAGTTTGTCTGCGGAGAGAACGATCCGGTCGTCAAAATCCCGGACCAGTCTGCTGACTTCCTGCATGTGTTTTTTTCCATAGGTACTGCAGATCAGTTTTCCGCCCGGAGTGAGCACACGTTGAATTTCGCTGCATACAGCAGAGATATCTTCACAGTAAAAAAGCACATGGTTTGCAATGACCAGATCAAAGCTTCTGTCTTCATGAGGAATTCTTGCACAGTCAAATGCCTCGAAGGAAAAACGGCTGTCTTTGCGTCCGATAGCACGTCTGGCATCACGAAGCATTCCGGATGAAAGATCAGAAAGAGTAACGGAAACTTTACCGGGGAGGCTGGAAATATTCTGTGTCCACAGAACACCGTCGCCGCATCCAAGTTCAAGGATACGCATCCCCGGATGAATCTGGCACTGCTCATAAACCCATGGAAACCATCCCTGTTTATTCTGGGAATAAAGGCTGTGCAGATTAATGCGTGAGGAAATGTTGGAGGCGTTCTGGTATTGATTTTTCATGCTTTTCTCCATGCCTGTCAGGTGGATCAGGTCAAGCATCTGATTCCAGTCTATGGCATGATGGGAGCGGATCGCATCTGTGGTATCCTGGATTGCCTTTTCCACCAGCTGCATCTGCTCGATACGGTCACGTACCAGCTTTAACTGGATGTTCAGGGAATTTTCCATAAAATGATAGTCTGAGTCGTCAATGGTCATTTCCCGTATGTCATCCAGGGAGAAACCCAGATATTTCAGAAGCAGGATCTGGGAAAGTCTTGCAAAATCCTCATCTGTATAAAAACGTGCGCCGGATTCTGTTACATAGGAGGGTTTGAGGATATTCTGTTTGTCATAATAGCGGATAGTGCGGAGTGTTACATGTGCCATCCGTGCAAATTCTCCGGAAGAGTAGTAGCCGTCTTTTTTCATTGTAAAACCTTCTTTAAGAAAAATAGTCTTGCCCGCAAATGTGGATAGAAACAGTTGTTCAGCCTGCATTTGCGTATTGCTGATATGTGTAGAGTATAACACAGCTGACCGGCAGGCTACAAGCATCAGGTATTACCGGATGGATAATATACTGTCTGAATGTACCACTATCCCGCGAGGTGTTTTGGCATGAATATGCCAAAATCCCGAGACATACAAGCCAAAATTCCATTGCCGCAGGCAATCTGGAATGAATTTTGGCTAAGTTACTGTGAACGGAGTGAACAGTAACTTTTGAATTGTAAGTCAGATGGTAATTTTTGACATTTTTTGGTGGATGCTAATCCTTGTCTTTTGACAGAAATTATGGTATGTTAAATAATAACAATCAAAACTGATTTTCATACAAATCATAATCTGGCAGTTCTGCCATATTTTTTCCAAAATACAATAAATATTAAGAGAGAACAGTAATGACAATATGAAAGGTGCAGGGACAGGAGGAGCCTGATGATTAATTTATTTGATTTTACTTATTGCGGAGACTATAATCGGCAGATTCAGAATCTGGCAAGGATGGTGCCGGAGAAGTGGAGCTTTTCGGATACAGATGATAACGGAATTCTGAAAGGATACCTGGAACATACATTTAAACGCCTTTATGAAGAACAGAAGGTGTGGGAGAAAAAGAATTATGCCATATTTAATACAGGACTCTTTAATTACTATTATCAGCCGATTTATGCGTATTTTATTCCCAATCTGGTCCCGGACAGGCAGCCCTGGTTTCTGGATGGCTTTTATACAGAATACTATTTGTTAAAAGAAGGAATCACCTGTCTGCCGGAAAAGGCATGCTATGTGGAAAATCCGTCAGATCTTGTGTTTGATACAAAACTTCCGGTAATTCCACAGTACGAGCATATTTTCGGGGATGAGGAAAATGCTGCCCGTCTTCCAAAGGAAGTACGTGACAGCAGCATGAAAATGCAGCTGTTTGACGGCGCGCTGAAACAGACAAAAAGAATGCTTGAGGCAGATTACAGAACGGCAATTCCACAGTATTATAATCACTCAATCCAACTGCTGCTCCCAATCTGTCTCCGCCATCCGGGAAAACCCGACCTTGCACTGGCGTGTATGAAAACTTCGGACGGAAGCAAATATCTGGGGCGTACCTGCCTGACTCTCAGAATGGCCTATCATAATGCCAGACTCCTTGCAAGGGTGGACCGAAGCTGGCTGATGACTTCTGTATCTGCCTGAGGTTTGACATGTGTGGTTCGCTTTGATATATTATAGCAGCGAAGCGGATGATTTTATCTGTCTGACTGAAATGATGTCAGGTCAGACATTTACGGATTGTTCTGCTGCTATAGATGAAACAACAGAAAAAGGTGGGTGAGAAATCAAATGCGAAATAAAAGTCTGGATGCTGTAAAGGCCATTGCTGCGTGCCTGGTGGTATGCATCCATGTAAGCTTTCCGGGACAGGCCGGGCAGCTTGTAAAAGTACTGGCAAGATGTGCGGTGCCGTTTTTCTTTATGGTATCCGGGTATTTCTGTTATTATCAAAATTGCAATGCCTCAAAAAGAATATTGTCTAAAATCCTGCATATCATGAAGCTTTTTGCAGTTTCAGTTGTGTTTTATTTTATCTGGGAATGTTTTATGAAAGCCTGGAATGGGGAGAGAGTATGGACATGGATAAAAGGGCTTGTGAGTACAGAGCATCTGAAGGAATTTTTCGTGTACAACAGTACTTCTCCGGTAAGAGCACATTTATGGTTTCTTCCTGCATTAATTTACTGTTATCTGCTTGCTCTTCTGATTGAAAAATGGAGAATGCGTAGGGCTGCATATTGTATGGCACCTGTATTGCTGGCAATACTTTTATGGAGAGCGGAGTTTTGTGTCTTTTTTGACAGATTTTATCACACTATGGAATACAGAAACTTTCTGTTTACAGGAATGAGCTTTTTCCTTACAGGTCAGATAATCCATGAATATCAGGATAAGATAGTATGCAAACGTCTGGAGCAATGGATGCAATGGGGATTGAAAGCAGGGATGAGTTTCGGTGTGGCACTCAGCATGATGGAATATGCTTTCCGGGGAGCAGGAGAAATTTACACAGGAAATTGTGTTGCAGTGATCTGTCTGTTTCTGTGGCTTATTTTATATGGAAGGGAAATAAATTTTCCCTCTGTACTGGTGGAAACCGGAAGAAAAATATGCTTTCCTGATCTATCTTCTTCATCCGGCGATGTCAGACCTTCTGAAAAAATGTTCAGAAGGTCTGGGAGTCAGCAACTGTCAGATTTATTTTTGGTTGCGTCCGGTTTTGGTATATATGCTGACAGTGGTGACAGTTTCTGGCATATCTGCGGTCTCTGCGTATGCAAGGCAAAATATTTTGCAGAATAATCATGTATAGTCAGGGTATGAAAATACGGAATGAATTTTGGCTGCGTTACTGAGAATGGAATGAACAGTAACATAGTAACGTTATCTTCAGGAACCGCGGGAATTATAACTGTTCACATAATGGAAAAATGTGATATAGTAATCAGTAAATCTTATGAACGTAACCGTTCGGTGTTTCACAGAATGGCGGATTGCTGAACAGTTACCGAAAATCATTATGCAGAAAATACAAAGGAGAGAGAATGGCAGATAAAAATCAGGACAAGAATCAGAGTAAGAACAGAGCAGAACAGGCAGAAGAGCACGATGAAAGCGTGCTGAATCCGGAGATTAAGAATGAATCGGATTTGTCAAAGAAGGAAAGACGTCTGATTGAGAAAGAAAAATTAAAGGGAATGGGGCCAAAGAAAAAGCTGGAATATATCTGGATGTATTATAAACCGGCTATTTTCGGAGTGATCGCAGTGATTGCTCTTATATTCGGAATAAAGGATTACTATGAACAGTCCAAAATAAAAACAGTTCTGTCCATGACAGTGGTAAATTCAATGGCAAATGATACGGAAACTCCTGAGCAGAAAATCAAAGAAACACTTGGGTACAAAGATGATCCCTATAGTAAAGTAGAGATAGGCGTGAATCTTACTACGGACTCTGAAATGGCAGAATTTGATTATAATGCACAGATGGCTTATGTGGCACAGATCCAGGCAGGTTCCATTGATATTATGGTTATGCCGGAGAAGCTTTATCAGACTTTGAAGAAGAATGAGCCATTTGCAGATTTGAAGGAATTGATGGGTGAGGAAGCTTTTGAGAAGTTTGGAATGCAGACAGATACTACGCACATTTCCATTACTGACAGTGAGCTTGAACAGGAATTAGGTGTAATCTACGATCCTGTATGCATTGCAGTGCCGTATTCAGCACCGAATCAGGAAAACGCAGTAAAATGGATAAAAAGTCTTGACAGCAGGAAATAAATTATGATATGTTAATCACACCAAAACTGGTGTGGATTTTTCAGTCTTGTGACAAACATGAACTCTTTTCGCCGCACGATTATCATACAGCAATGTAGAGATAATTGTGTGGCGTTTTTTGTTGCAATGAAACAGAGAAAGGAAAAAAGAATGAACAATACTTTTATGAAGAAAAAACCGATTCTGCCGCTTCTGGCATCTATGGCAATGCCTATGGTACTGTCTATGCTGGTGAATTCACTGTACAACATCGTAGACAGCTTTTTTGTGGCAAAGATCAGTGAGCAGGCGATGACAGCTCTGTCTCTGGTATTTCCTGTACAGAACTTTATTAATGCAGTTGCCATTGGTTTCGGTGTGGGAATCAATGCACAGATTTCTTTTCAGCTGGGAGCAAAAAATATTAAAAATGCGAATATAGCAGCTACCCATGGTATGCTCTTTAATATTATCCATGGAATTATTTTTACAGTAATCTGTATTCCGTTTATGCCTGTATTTCTCAGTATGTTTACAAAAGCGCAGGAAGTGATCTCATCTGGTGTGCAGTATTCAACTATTGCATTTGCATTTTCCACAGTGATCATGATCAGCCTGTCCTTCGAAAAGATTTTTCAGGCTGTGGGCAGAATGAAACTGACAATGATCAGCCTGATGATCGGTTGTATTTCCAATATTATCCTGGATCCGCTGCTGATTTTCGGAGTGGGGATTTTTCCGGAAATGGGGATCAGAGGTGCAGCACTGGCAACTGGTCTTGGCCAGGTATTTACAGTTATTGTATATCTGATCGCATATAAGAAGTGTAGTATTCCGGTGGAGATCAGCAGGAAATATCTGGAACTTAACAGGAACCTGGACGGGAAGCTGTATATGGTAGGGATTCCCGCAATCCTGAATATTGCCCTGCCGTCAGTTCTGATCTCTTTCCTGAATCAGATATTATCGGCTTTTTCCGGAAGCTATGTAGTGGTTCTGGGAATCTATTATAAGCTTCAGACTTTTTTATATCTGCCTGCAAGCGGCATTGTCCAGGGAATGCGCCCGTTGATAGGATATAATTACGGAGCAGGAGAAATAAAGAGGGTAAAGAAACTTTTTGGGATTTCTGTGCTTCTGAATGGTATGATCATGCTGGCAGGAACGATCATCTGCTTTACAGCATCAGAGACATTGATGGGAATGTTTACTGAGAACCCGGAAACTGTAAGACTTGGCACTGCAGCATTACAGATTATCAGTATCGGGTTTATCCCATCTGCCATCTCTGTTACAGCTTCCGGTGCATTAGAAGGACTGAGCAAAGGTGCTCAGTCCCTGGTGATTTCGTTATTAAGATATATTATAGTGATCATTCCGGCAGCTTATCTGCTGTGCTATTTTGCCGGGGCAGATGCTGTGTGGAATGCGTTCTGGATCTGTGAATTTATAACAGCAGTAGTAGTAGGTATCGGGATAAAGTATTACTGGAACCGTCTGCTGCAGTAGACGATAGTGATAAAGCTGCTAAGTCAGGCTGCGCCTGCTTCAGCAGACGCAGCATCAGACTCTGCTTCTGAGGCATTTTCATCAGTAACATCTTCGGCATCGGAATTGCTTCCGCCGCTGAGAACATAAGTGATGACTTCGTCCGGAACGCCTGCATTGGACAGATTATCCATAAGTGTAGTGAGGTCGAGTGTAGCTGCGTAGGCACTCATATCATCTTCATTGGTTACGTCATAAACATCTCCCAGAGCCGTAAGGTCCGGAATTTCAACAGATTCGCCTGCACCGGAAGTAACAGTGAAGCTTCCGAGAGTGCTTCCTGCACTTTCAACGGACAGTGCAACAGAACCAGAATCTTTTGCTGAATTTAAATCTAATACAAGTGCAAAGTTCTCGAGCATGGAAAGAGAAGAATCTGTATCTTCTGAAGAATCAGCAGGGAAGGTGATAGTATAGTTACCGTTTAAGTAACCTTCTTTTGCAGATTCGGTGTCGTAGTCCTTTACTTCGATAACAGCTGCGGCTGTATCATCCTGAGAAATTTTATAGGTTCCGTTTAATTTACCGCCATCAATCTGACCGGATCCGGACAGGGAGAGTGTGCCGGAATCATCTGTTTCAATGGAGAGAAGATAGCCAAAGTCTGAGCCGTCCCTGGTCATCTGCCAGTTCAGAACAGGAGTTATTTTATCACCTTCCTGAAACTCAATTTTACGTCCTGCAATTCTGCCGGTCTCATCAACCCAGATTCTGGTGTTGAGATGAGAATCATCGGAATCACCGGTATCTGCATCTTTCAGAAAATCAAGACCGTCTTCTACAGCTTTGGTAAAGCTTTCATGCAGGTCCTCATTACTTGAGAGTTTCTCTGTCCAGGTATCGAGGATGTTCTCAATATCACTGTCTGATTTTGCTTCTTCCAGGATTGCAGTTGCAGTTTTTACAGCGTCTTCGGCTGAAATCTGGCCTTCATATACTGTACAGTCCTGACTGATATCACCTGCTGTCAGAGTTTCCTGACTGCTTTCGCCTTCTGTTACATTGTCAAAAAGCATAGATCCGTATTTATCCAGAAGTGTTTCTACTACAGAAGCTTCTGGAGCTGCTGCTGACAGATCAGACATCATGGAAACAGTCAGACTGAGACTGTCAGAATAAGCGGAAGCGAAATTGTCTGTCGGAATATCTGCATCTGAATCATCAGGGGTTAATTCTTCAAGATCATTTTCAATATTGGCAGCCTGTTGATCTGCGGCTTCTTCCAGATTGGTCTTGAAATATTTATCAGAGAGTTCAGGGATGCGCATATAAATATCCTGGCTGTCCGGATCAAGATAATATTCCAGAGTACAGATTTTATTATCATTAAGAAGGACCTTCATCAGAATACCTTCTTTTCCTTCTGTAAAAGAGATATCATTGGAAAGTGTGACATTGTCCAGCCAGGAGACATCAAATGGTGCGACAAACCCCAGTAGTGAACGTCCGGAATCTTCAAATTTCAGAATCATGTCACTCTGCATTCCTGACATCAGAGACTGGCTTTCTTCTATAGATGTAGCGTAAGAAGATGCCATTTCTGTGACCTTTTTTGCCCATGCATCTTTTTCAATGGAAGCGTAACTGTCTGCTGCAAATGCTGTAGATGGAATTGCAGCAGTACCAAGAAGTGCTGCAGTACAGATCGCGGTTGTTTTTCTTAACCATTTTTTCCTTGTTTTCATAAAGGGCCTCCTTCCGTTCTGTTATGAATCTTATGTAGTGGAATTACATTTCAGGACATTCATTTTCAGATATGTCGTTTGACTGAAATAATAATCTATAGCAGTCCTTGTAAATGATTTTTCAAATACGCTCTATATTAAGATGCATTATTTTAGAGGATTGCTATATATCAATTTTACCAGATAAAGATAGAAAAAGCTATGTTTTTTCGACAATATGGAAAAAGATGTTGATTTTAGACTAAATTATTTCTATAGAAAAATAACAAAATATAGAAAAAAACTATACGTGTATATAAATAATTGATATAAGAAAATTTATTGACAGATTTATGTGAAAAATATATACTACTATTCATATCGAAACACTATGGAATTGCTAAAAACAGGGAAACGATATATCACAGAAAACATACCGTTAGTCCGGAGATTATTATATTTTACAAGGGGAATATGCTCATGGAATTTCAGACTAAATTATTACACGGAAAAGCAGTAGACAATTATGCGAATGGTTCAACAGTGCCGCCTGTCAGCCTGGCAAATGCTTTTGCATATGAATCTTCAGAACAGCTGGAAAAAGTATTCCAGAATCGGGCACCGGGATTTGCATATACCAGGATTGCGAATCCGACAGTAGATGCGTTTGAGCGAAGAGTAAATGAATTAGAAGGCGGGATTGGAGGTGTAGCCTGTTCCTCCGGAATGTCAGCGGTTACATTATCATTACTTAATATCCTGCAGGCAGGGGATGAGGTAATCGCAGGAAGTGCATTGTTCGGAGGTACACTGGATCTGCTTCATGATCTGGAGGCATTCGGAATCAAAGTACATTTTATACCGAGGGTAGAGAAGGCGCTGATCGAGCCGTTTCTTACAGATAAGACCAGAGCAGTGTTTGGCGAAATAGTAGGAAATCCCGCACTGAATGTAATGGATGTCCGGGAAACAGCAGATTTTCTTCATGGAAAAGGAGTACCGCTGATTGTAGACAGCACAACTTCGACTCCGTATCTGCTTAATCCGATTCAGTATGGTGCGGATGTAGTGGTGCATTCTACTTCTAAATATATAAATGGAAGTGGAGATGCCATCAGTGGAATTATCATTGACAGCGGAAACTTTTCCTGGAGTCCGGAACGTTATCCGGGAATGAAGGAATATAAGAAATACGGAAAGTTTGCTTATCTTGTGAAACTGAGGAACGGAATCTGGCGAAATATGGGCGGCTGTCTGGCTCCGATGAACGCTTATCTGAATATTATCGGAATGGAGACACTTGGTCTTCGTATGGAGCGGGTCTGTAATAACGCTTTCCGGCTTGCCCAGGCACTGGAGAAGCTGGAAGGTGTATCTGTCAACTATCCGCTGCTGGAGTCCAGTCCATATCATGAACTGGCAGAAAAACAGCTTAGTGGAAAGGGTGGAGCGATTCTGACTATCCGTGCAGGTTCCAAAGAACGGGCGTATAAGCTGATCAATCATCTGAAATATGTAAAGATTGCAACCAATATCGGTGATGTGAGAACTCTGGTGATTCATCCGGCGTCTACAATTTATATCCACAGTACGCCGGAGGCAATGGAAGAGGCTGGAGTGTACGACGACACAATCCGTATCAGTGTGGGTATCGAAGATATAAAAGATTTGATAAAGGATTTCACAGAGGCAGTGGAGAGCCTTGGAGAAGAATAATTCATGATATACACATTATCAGGCGCTTTGGTCGGAACATGATAGTAACCGGACAGAGGCACTGGTTTAAAAACAGAATAACTGACAGACAGTCAGAGACAAGAGAAGCCCCGGAAGTTCAGGAGTGTCCAGTTAAGTGGAACTCGATGATCTTCCGGGCTTCTTTTTGCAGCAAAATTTTTTCAGATATTGAATCTGTTTCCGAAACCGTTTCGTTATAAAAAATAGCGGTTAAAAATTAACAACTATCTGCGGGCGCGTTTTTCAATCAGTCCGAGGAGTCCGTACAGGATAATAGCGATGATGCACAGAATGATAATGGACATCAGTACCCAGGTAAGCTTAAAGGTCTGGCTGGAATAGATGATCAGGTAGCCAAGCCCTTTTCTGGCACCGATAAATTCGCCTATGATAACACCAACCAGACACAGACCAATATTAACTTTCATAACACTGAGCAGTAACGGCACAGAAGACGGAAGAATAATCTTCATAAGCTTTTCTTTCTTCCCACCGCCCAGCGTCTCAATCAGCTTCAGTTTTTCCGGGTCAGCTTCGCCAAAACCTGTATACAGATTCAAAATCGAACCAAAGATAGCAACCGACATACCGCAGACAATAATCGTCCGTTCGTTGGCACCAAGCCATACAATAAGCAAAGGTGCCAGAGCAGATTTCGGAAGGCTGTTCAATACTACGAGATAAGGCTCTGTGATCTTCGCAAGTCTGGGACAGGTCCACAGCAGAACTGCCATCCCTGCACCCAGAACAACAACGAACAGAAAACTGACCAGTGTTTCCGTAATTGTAACAGAGAGATGGGGAAAAATAGAGCCGTCTCTGCACATACTGCAGAAGCTGTGCCAGATCATTACCGGACTGCTGAAGATAAAAGAATCGATCAGTCCGGTCCTGGCGGAGATTTCCCACAACACCAGAAAGAAAAGAAGAATAAATATCCGCAAAAAAAGAACAAGTTTCTTTTCTCTTTTCTGATGTCGGATATACTGTTGCTGATGATATGAGATTTCAGACATCATGATTCAGCTCCTTCCAGATAAGATTGAAATAAGATTTAAATTCAGGCGCATTTCTGGAAGCCATAGGAGTACGGTTCTCCAGATCAAAACAAACTGGCACAATCTTACGAATGATGGCAGGCCTTGGAGAAAGAATGATAACCCGGTCTGCCATGCTGATCGCTTCTGAAATATCATGGGTGACAAGAATTGCAGTCTTTTTTTCCTGACGCAGGATTTTGCCGATATCATCACTTACGCTGAGTCTGGTTTGAGAGTCGAGTGCAGAGAACGGCTCATCCAGCAGAAGAAGTTCCGGTTTTAATGCCAGAGTACGGATCAGTGCAGCTCTCTGGCGCATTCCTCCGGACAATTCGGACGGATGTGCAGAGCGGAATTTGTCCAAACCGTAATCTGAGAGAAGCTGATTTACATAAGCAAGTTTTTCGGCAGTGAGTTCCCTGCGGATTTCCAGTCCGAGAAGAACATTTTTATAAATTGTCCGCCACTCCAGCAGATGATCCTTTTGCAGCATATATCCGATACGGCAGTCACCGGAAGTTACCGGCGTGCCGTCCAGAAGAATCTGTCCCTGTTCTGGCCGGAGCAGACCACAGATCAGATTCAGCAGCGTGGACTTTCCACAGCCTGACGGCCCGACGATGGCGAGAAATTCACCTGGCATCAGTTGAAAGGATATATGAGAAAGGGCAGGGGTTTCCCCTGATAAACTGTGGTAGGAGAGACTGACATCTGTAATATCCAGCAGTGGTTTCATACAGATACCTCCATATTCGGTGAATAGTAACGAATATTTGTTACTGTTCACACACCACTATCCCGCGAGGTGTTTTGGCATGAATATGCCAAAATCCCGAGACATACAAGCCAAAATTCTATTGCCGCAGGCAATCTGGAATGAATTTTGGCTACGTTACTGTG
>ENA-OQKT01000028-OQKT01000028.1-human-gut-metagenome-genome-assembly--contig:-NODE-28-length-23906-cov-3.361580_pt1 | contig 23906 bp, 23 predicted proteins | sample MGYA00242650_ERZ504801 | MGnify/ENA primary metagenome ERZ504801 (study PRJEB26092, sample SAMD00036396) | human gut metagenome | host: Homo sapiens | study: EMG produced TPA metagenomics assembly of...
TATCTTATGGGCGGATCTCGGTATGTTCCCGACAACTTCGGTTCAGGGTGGAGTAAGACCGGTGATCGTAGTAAGTAACAACAAAGCCAATACATACAGTTCAGTCATTACAGTAGTTCCGCTGACGTCAAGAATATATAAGAAGCGGTATTTGCCAACACATGTATTTATCAGTAAATACGATATGACAGGGATCCGAAAAGGAAGCCTGGCACTGGCTGAACAGGTTATGAGCATTTCTACGAAATGTATTATTGAGAAATGCGGAAGAGTAAATAAGTGGAGTTTGGATCGGGTACTGAAAGCAGTACAGATTCAGATGGGAATGGAAGGAGAAGGTCATGACTGCGGAAGAATATAGAAACTATCTGGAAACGGATTTTGATGATGTAGATCTGAAGGAATTGAAGGACATCCGAAAAATAAGGATTGACCGGAATCAGACGAAAGAAAAAAGAATAGCTCAATATCTCAGACAGGTGGGAAATCCCTATCTTGTCTGTATAGGAAATGTAAAAGTGAAAATACGGTTTGCAAACAATGGAGTATCTTTTGAAGATGCATTTGAGGAACTTTTGCTTTCTGTATAAAAAGTGGTGGTAAAATCTGAAGAGTTATGTTAATATGGAGACGAGGAATTCAGGACTCCTCATTTCTATTAGGACAAAATCGACTCACCCTCTGGGTTTTACCAATGTTGATGGAAAGGTAAAACTAAGGAGGATGAAGATGAATCAAATTAACAATTCAAAGAAAATCTATCATGCAGCCATTTATGTTCGTTTATCGAAAGAAGATGGCGATGTTGCTACTGCTGGAAAGCGTGAAAGCAACAGTATCTCAAATCAGAAAGATCTGATAAAAAATTTCCTAAAAGATAAAAAGGATATAGTTGTTGTATCAGAACGGGTGGATGACGGTTACAGCGGTTCTAATTTTGAACGTCCTGCATTTCAGATGATGCTGGAAGATATCAAAAAAGGAATTGTGGATTGTGTCGTTGTAAAAGACCTTTCCCGTTTTGGACGTGAGTATATTGATGCCGGAAAATATATCGAAAGATTATTTCCGGCACTTGGCGTGCGGTTTATTGCGGTCAATGATCATTATGACAGCCTGGAAGGGAAAAGTCAGGCAGACGAAATCGTGATTCCCTTCAAGAATCTCATTAACGATGCATATTGCCGTGACATTTCTATCAAAATAAGAAGCCACCTGGAAGTAAAGAGAAAAAATGGGGAATATATCGGAGCGTTTACACCGTATGGCTACCAGAAAGATTCAGATAATAAAAACAAACTGGTGATAGATGCATATGCGGCAGGTATCGTCAAAGAAATTTACCGCATGAAATTATCAGGTATGAGCCAGACAGCAATTGCCAATGCATTGAACAAACAGGGTGTTCTTTCACCAATGGAATACAAGCACAGTCTTGGAATAAGGATTCAGGATAATTTTAAAACACACGAACAGGCAGAATGGAGCGCCATGTCGGTAAAAAGAATCCTTGAAAATGAAGTATACACTGGAACTCTGGTGCAGGGAAAAAGAACAACACCAAACCATAAAGTAAAAAAATTGATGAAAAAGCCGGAGACAGATTGGGTTAGAATTGAAAAAAACCATGAGGCTATCGTATCAGAACGAGAATTTGCACTGGTGCAGAGATTATTAGGGATAGATACAAGGACTTCTCCGAACGAGGAAAAGGTATATCCATTATCTGGACTTGTGGTTTGTGGAGACTGTGGGGCAATGATGATCAAACGGGATGTTCCGGCAGGAGGAAAGGTATACGCTTACTATATCTGTTCCAGACATGCGGCTACGAAAGCGTGTGCAGCACACAGAATACCAATGGGCAAACTAGAAGAAACAGTATTGGAACTGGTAAAAATCCATATTGAAAATATCCTTGATATGAAAAAAATCATGGATTTTATCCATGAAGTACCATTTCAAGAATTGGATATAAAAGAACTGGAAATTAGAAAAGAAGCAAAAGAAAAAGAAGCCGTGCGATGCCGGGAGTTAAGAGATTATCTATATGAGGATTTCCGTGAAGGAATCATTTCAAAAGAAGATTATAAAGAGCTTCATGACGGGTACACAGAAAAACGGAAAAAAGCCGAGGAAGCAGTCCGAAGCATTGATCAGCAGATCAGTGAAGTCCTGGAATCAAAAAGTGATAAATATCATTGGCTGGATTATTTTGCCGAGCATCAGAATATACAGGAACTTACAAGAACTGTTGCTGTTGAACTGATTGACCAGATATTAGTATATGACAAAAAACATATTGAAGTCAGATTTAATTTTGATGATTGTTATCAATCTTTGTTACGGCAGATACAGTCGGTGGGATGCGATGTCAGCACAGGTATGGACGGAAGAATAGAAATTCAAAAGAGGGAGGTCGTATAAATGGCTCGAAAATCAAGAAAAGTAGATTATGTGAATGTTGGAAATAAAGAAAATTTGGTTACAGAAGCTGAAAACCAGTGTGAAAAAGTTTCACATGCAGCCCTTTATGCAAGGCTTTCCTATGAGAGTGAAAAGAACAGAGAAAGAAATACGATAGAAACGCAGATGGTTCTGCTTCATAATTTCGTAAAAGAACAGAAAGATATCGTGGTTGCAAAGGAATATTATGATATATCTAAAACCGGAACTAATTTTGAGAGAGATGGTTTTAATGAGATGATGCAGGACATCAAAGAGGGAAATATTGACTGTGTTATTGTTAAAGATCTTTCTAGACTTGGAAGAAATTATGTAGAGGCAGGAAGCTATATTGAAAGAGTGTTCCCATTCTTTAATGTGCGTTTTATTTCGGTGAATGATCATTATGATTCGTTCAGAGATGACATAAGCCTGCTGATCAGCATGTCAAACGTGTATAATGAGTTTTATTCCAGAGATTTGGCAAAGAAAATAAGAAGTTCATACCGGACGAGCTGGGCAAATGGCGAATTTCCTTCCGGTCAGATGGCTTATGGTTATGAAAAAGACAAGGATAATCCTCATCAGCTGATTCCAGATCCGGTAGCGGCACCAGTGGTGAAAAAGATATTTCAGTATTTTATTGATGGAATGACTTATGCAGAGATTGCCCGGAAATTAAATGCGGATGGGTATCTCTGCCCGAAAGCCTACAAGCTGGATAAAGCAGGAAAAGCAAATGAAAAGTCAGCGACATGGACATGGAGTGGAGGAACAGTCCACAAAATCCTTGAGAATCAATATTATGCCGGTGATAGTGTGCATAATCAGTTTACCAATGATTCCTGGGCAGCACAGAGACAGAAAATGAATCAGAAAGAAGAATGGATCATTATCAAAAATACCCATGAGGCACTTGTGAGCAGAAAGGATTTTGATGAGGTACAGGAAAAGATTGGTCATATCGTAAAGCGGGTTAATGAAGCTCGTAAATCAAATGGCAATAATGTAAGAGACTTCAACTTTTTCAAGCAGAAAATTGTATGTGCAGACTGTGGAAAAACCATGTATTTATATGGGAAAACAAAAGGCAATCATCGTAGGTTTTACTGTGGAAATAATAAGCTCCACGGGAAGTGTACGCCACATTCTATCACTGATTTGGAAGTGAATGATTATGTACTGCGTGTGATACGTGCACATATCAATGTATATGTTGAAAATGTAGATTTGATTCGGCGGTTGAATCAAAGACAGGAAAGCATTAAAAAATATGATGTGTTTAACAGGGAAATCAAGAAATGCCGGAAAGAACTGGAAAAAGTGGCAGTACACCGGGAAAGATTGTTTGAGGATTATGTGTGCCGTATTATTGATGCAGAGCAGTATGAAACATTTTCAAAGCAGGATGCGGAAACAGAAAAAGAGATCCAGAATAACATGGAAATTTTATTAAAGCATCAGGTTGGATATGAAAAAAATTTTCACACAGAGGAAGAATGGGAAACATTGATCAATAAATACCGCAATACGAGAACGCTGACAAAGGAAATGGTCAATGCTTTTGTAGAAAAAATCGAAATACATGAAAGCGGTTCTATTACGGTACGTTTGGTGTATGATGATATGTTGGAAGAATTAAGAAAATATGCAAAAGAACGGGAGGCTGAGTTATGCCAGTAACAGAATGTATCGCTGTTTATATCAGACTTTCGTCGGAGGATAATGATGTAGATGGCAGTATAAAAGCCGAAAGTAACAGTGTCAGTGCACAGAGAATGCTGATAAACGAATTTATCAAAAAACAGGACGAATTTACTAACTGTCCAGTAGTTGAATATGTAGACGATGGGTACAGTGGTACAAACTTTAACCGTCCTGGCTTTCAGAGGATGGTGGAAGATGCAAAAGCAGGACGTATAAAAAGTATTGTTATAAAGGACTTTTCAAGATTTGGAAGAGATTATCTGGAAGTGGGGAATTATCTGGAAAAAATCCTGCCAGTCCTTGGTATTCGAATTATCTCAATTAACGATGGCTTTGACAGTATCAATTCCTCTGGTTTTACTGGAGGAATGAGTGTAGCGTTAAAAAATATGCTGAATGCAATGTACAGCAGAGATTTGTCCAGAAAAGTTCGTTCTGCTATGAAAACACATGCTAAAAACGGTGAATATATGCCGGCTTTTCCCAAATATGGATATATTAAAGATCCAGAAGATAAGCATCATCTGGTTATAGACCCAGAAGCGGCTGAAATAGTGAAACTGATATTCACAATGGCGGCAGATGGGAAAACAAAAGGACAGATAGCAAAACATCTGAACGAAACCCATGTGCTTACATGCCGGGAGTATATGTGCAGAAAAGGTATAAAAATGCACAGAGAAAACGAAAAAGAAAAGAAACTCTGGTCAGTCACAACAATCTCAGATATGCTCAAAAATGAAGTGTATCTTGGAAAAATTATTTGGAATAAAAAGAGAGTGGCAAGAACAGGAAGCAATAAATTGGTTTCCAATGATAAAGAAGAGTGGATTGTTGTAGAAAATGCACATGAACCAATTATATCCGATGAATTATTCCAGAAAGCAAATGAAAAAGCATTTACTAACCAGAAAAGAGTTCTTACAAAAAGAGGAGTAGCCTGCCCTATTTTCTTTTGTCCGACCTGTGGAAGAAGACTTGGTTTTACCAGCAGAGAGACTGGGTATCGCTGTATGCAGGCACATATCAGCGGTCTTAGTGGGTGTGCGGAAAGTAAAATGGACAGGAAAGAAGCAGAAGAAACAGTACTGGATGCAGCCAGAAATATGGCACAACTCATTTCGGAAAATCTTGAGAAAAAGAAAAGTGAATGGCATAAAACAATTTTGAAAGAAGAAAATATCGCAACACTGGAAAGTGAAAAAAAGCGACTCTCGTCAAGAAAGATGAAACTGTATTCTGATTATCGTTCAGAAGTGTTGGACAAGGAAGGGTATATGGAAGAACTGGAAAAAACGACTTCTCGTATTTCAGAAATCACTTTGCAGATAGCAGAATTGGAGAATGAGATTGCAGTAGCGAAGAAAAAATGTGATGAAGCAACAGAAAAAGAAATGGAAGTAAATGAGATTGCAGCATTGCAGGATTTTGACAAAATACAGCTGTCAAAGATTATTGAGAAAGTCTTTATTTATGAACCAGGTCGTATGGAGATAAGCTGGAAGATGGATGACATTTTCTACAAAGAAGAAAAAGCATAAACGGAATAAGATTGTTCGCAGGAGCATCACTGGATGAAAACAGTGGTGCTTTTTGCGAATTAAAAGCAAATTTTTTTAGACTTATATTGACAAAAGCAGAGCTGCTTGCACTTACGATGGAAGATTTTGATTTTGAAAAGAACACAGTCAGAATAAATAAATCGTATCAGCGGCTGCAGGGGCAGGATGTTATTACAACACCGAAAACACCTAAGAGCAACAGAACAATCAAGCTGCCGAAGTTCCTTATCGAAGAAATGCAGGAATATTTTGCAATGTTATATGACCAGACACCAACAGACAGGATTTTTCTGGTAACAAAGAGCTTCCTTCATCATGAGATGGAGCGTGGCTGCAAATTATCCGGTGTGAAGAAAATCAGAATCCATGATCTAAGGCATTCGCACATTTCACATCTGATCGACCTCGGGTTTTCCGCAGTTGCAATAGCTGACAGGGTTGGTCATGAGAGCATTGATATCACATATCGTTATTCGCATCTGTTTCCGTCAAAGCAGGTGGCAATGGCGGACAGACTTGATGCTGTCAATGCAAGCTTTGAGGATTGCGAAGAGCAGGATGATGATGTAGAAATCATGCAGACAGAGGAAACAGCACCTATGATTGATATGGATGCGGCTGCGGAAAAAATTATAAGCATTGATAAGTACAAGGCAGTCTGATAATGCCTATGTAAAACATTATGAATCATGCCGGTACAAGTTTTGCTGGATATATGCAGCAGAAATTAAAAGAATAGATTTTATATCGGAAGGAGCAGATTATTATGAGCGAGAAAAGGCTGGATGCCAAGAACAGATGGAGAAATGTTGTAGTAGCGTTTCGTATGTCACCGGAGGAAGCACAGGAGCTGAATGTGAAGGTTTCACTCAGCGGACTTTCAAAACAGGATTATATCATCCAATGTCTTCTGAAGCATGAAATCAGGGTTGTTGGTGGAATGAAGGTGGCAAAGAAAGTACAGGTGCATCTTGATACGATACTGGAAGAATTACAGACATTAGATGAATCTGACAGAGGTATAGATGTTGAAGAACTGCTGGTTCAATTAAAGCATGTGCTTGATATTCTGCAGAGTGATGAGAAAGGCGGTAATCATTATGAGTAAGACAACATTTGAAAAGCTTGGCATCCCATATGAAGAAAGGGATGGAATCTTTTATCCGGTGCTTGTCGCAGGAACAGAGAAGGCAGATATAGATGTAGGAAAGTATGGGCGTATGTGGATTAAATATATCAAGGAAGAATATCCAATGAGATATAAGAGTCTAGTGCGGTTCGGTGAGCTTGAAGAGAGAGCGGATGAAGTCAATGATACAGCATATGAGCTGCTCGATGATATTGAAGCTAAGTGGCTGAAAAAGCATAAGCCAAAGAATCCAAATTCCTTTACAGAACAGTTACAGCTAAGAACACAGACCAGGATGATGGCAGAGGAAATCGTTATTATGGATGTGGTAATGCAGTTTCATTAGTGTGGGGGCAAAAAGCGCCGTCAAAAACATGAAAATGGGGGCAAAAAGCGCCCCAAAACCACAAAGTGGGGCAGAAAGCGCCCCGCACAAATCAGAGCTGAAAAAAGTGTGGGGGCAAAAAGTGCCGTCAAAATGCAAAAGTGGGGGCAAAAAGCGCCGTCAAAACAGCAAAGTGACGGCAAAAAGCGCCACCACTCAGATAAGCGAGAAAAAAGCCATGGTGGCGGAAAGTGCCATCAAAATGGAAAAGTGGTGGCGGAAAACGCCACTAAAACAGTAAAGTGATGGCAAAAAGTGCCACCATATCAGTAATTGTGGTGGTACATTAACCACCACATATTATATACAGGGTGCAGGTGCTCCTGCCAAGACGAAAAATTATGTAAACGCTGATGGCGTTTATATTTTTTCGGGAAAAGGTCCGACCTTTTCCGCATCTTGCAAAACCTATAAGCAGAACTTTTGGAAAGGATGAAAAAAGCAATGGTACAGATAAAAAGAGATTGGTTTGATACAGCATTAGAAAACTACGAAAGGGGAGAAACGTATGGCAGATGGAAAGCGAAGATACAAGTCTGACAGGAAAGATCATAAGGTATCTGTGAAGCTGTCGGAGAAAGATATGGATATTCTAAAAGCGGCACTTAACCGGACGGGAATGACAGCAAGTGCCTATATAAGAGAATTGATCCGGACGGGCGGCAACATAGATACAAGTTATCCTGAGGACAGGGCAAAAGCAATCCGTATCATAGCAGGTATTGCAAATAATATTAATCAGACTGTAAAGCTTGGCAATTCACAGGGGAGATTGTATTACAGCGATATTGATAAATTGCAGAACAGTCTGGATGATATAAAGAAAACATTCGGGGAGGTGCTGGAAGTATGGCGATTACAAAGATCTTAAATATACAGGAGTCAGAGGGCAGAAATCCAGCATCGCACCTGAAGAATGCTTTGGAATATATCCAGAATCCGGATAAGACAGAAGAATGTATACTGGTGGGCGGTATTAACTGCCTGCCAGATACAGCATTTGAGCAGATGGAAGAGACAAAGAATATATTTCATAAGACAGGTAAAAGGCAGGGCTATCATGTGATCATATCATTTTCACCGGAAGAAAAAGTGACGGCAGAGCAGGCAATGTATGTGCTGGAGCACTTTGCAAAGGATGTGCTTGGTAATGATTATGAGGCGGTGTATGCAGTTCATACTGACAGGGAACATATGCATGGGCATCTGATCTGGAATAGTGTGAGTATGACAACCGGCAAGAAGTATAATTCACCTAAAGGCAATTGGAAGAATCATCTGCAGCCGATTACAAATAAATATTGTGATGAGCTTGGACTTTCCATAATGCCGGCAGAGTATAGCAGAAATCCAAAGAATATCAGTAGGGACAAGTGGGAAAAGGAAATGTCCATGAAGGATATTATACTTCGTGATGCTAAGATGTGTGCGTATGCAGCCGGAAATGTGGAGCATTTTAAATATCTGATGAAAAGACTTGGATATGTATTTAAGAAAGACGCATGGATGGAGGTGCAGGCACCGGGATTTCGGTATTATCATAAACTGGCAAAGCTGGACGAGATGTTTTCAGAAGATATGCTAAGGCATCATGTGGATATGCCCTGGATGGTAAAGCCTTACTTTTATTCGTCGGATATCAGGGGATTGCACAGGGCGAAGCTGTCATCATTCCAGAAGAAGTTTTATGCAAAGCTATACAGATTAAGGATTGTAGAGCAGAAGCGTTTTGCAGTCGGTGGAGCAAAGTATACAGAGGATTTGAAGCGGTTTCATCAGTTACAGGACGAATATCTGCTGATTGTAAATAATGACATCAAAAGTGTTGTGGATCTTGTGGATTTCATAAATGAGCAGGAAGAAAAGATTCAGCAGATTGAGGACAGACAGCATGAGATATACAGAGAAAGCTCTAGTCGGAAACGCAGTATAAAGAATGAAGAGCAGTACCGGGAATATCAGATATGGCATGTGGAAGTGCAGGAAGAACTGGACGAACTGAAGCAGGAGAAAAGGGAAATTAAGAGGCAGATACAGCTTGCTTATGACATTATAAAAGAAGATTTGTATACGGCTTATTATGCGGTGTCGGGGAAAGAAGAAATTATTGCTGACAGGGATGTTGAGATACCAGGGATGGAAGAGGATACTGAGGTTGAGCTTGATAGAAATGTTGAGGTGATGAATTCTGACAATAATACAGAATGAAATAAGCAGACAGAAAGAGCAAGCTGATAGTGCGAGAAAACAACAGACTGGTTTAGAGGGTATAGGAATACCAGAGGTTCATAATTCATCTGATGTGAATGTGGCAAGAATGGACGAAAGTACAACTGATGTAACAGGTAAAAGTGAATTTGTGGAAACTAAAGAAACTGAGCCTGTGGACAAAGTTGGTTGGATTATCAGGAGAATATCAGAGCTTGGTGGTTATGGGAATGTCAGTGATTCTGATAAGGCTGATATATTCGGATTAGATATTGCTGATGTGAGTGGAAGCATAAGGTTGTTCTCAGATGTAATGAAAAGGCTGGGGATAAAAAAGGATGGAGATGAAATGTATGAGGAGTTTCAGAAAATTTATGATGAGAGTGTTGGCAGAGATACTGATAAGAAAAAAGTGGAAGATAGGACGCAAAACAGGGGCTGAGAAGAGGAAATGGTTAGGTTTTAAATAAGGATTTTTTTAATAAGAATATGTTAAACATGTATGAAAAGTGGTAAATTTAATATCTTTGAAACGAAAAGTGAGATATTATAATTTCAGAAAACATGACAATTAGCCTGTTTTGTTAATATATATTATAATGCCAAATATTTTCAAAGGGAGGTGCATACTTGTATGGGTGCAAAAAAATATGCATATGTAAATTATAAAATGCTTGTATGGGCACGTTCTGAAACACCATTTGGCACAACAAGTGATGTTGCTAATCATATTTCTGGGTTTAGGTCAGAAGTAATTGATAAATGGGAAAGAGGCGAAGAGTTGCCTTCAATTACAGAAGCAAAGAAACTTGCTAATTTATACAAAGTTCCATTTGCAACATTTTATTTATCTAATCCACCTGAGAAAAAAACAAAAGCTTATACCGATCGTAGGACATACAATGATACTGTTTATAGAGAAACAAGTTATGAATTGTGGTCTGAAATTGGTAGAATAACTGGTAATAGGCAAATTATAGTTAATCTATCTGATGATACGGAATATAGGAGCTTGCCCAGCGTTGGCCCGAAATTAAGACGAAAAACAGATAGCAGATGTAATAAGAAAGTATTTTGAATTAGATTTGCCATTTAAGAATAAATCAGCATATAGAAATAATGGATTTAATTATTATAGAGCCCTTTTAGAACATTATGGGATAATGGTTGCTCAGATAACTGGAGTATCATTGTCTGAGATGCGAGGCATTTCTATGTATTATGATACATTTCCTATCATTGCAATTAATAATAAAGATTTTGAGAGAGCTAAAGTTTTTTCATTATTTCATGAAGTTGCACATTTGGTTAGAAGGTCTTCATCATTATGCTTAATAGATTTTGATGAGCGTAATGATGAAGAAGAAAAAATATGTGATAGAATTGCTGCAGAAGTATTAATGCCAGAAGAAAGTTTTAGATATGTGTCATCAAATGCGCTTAATTTATATGGTGATTGGTCAGATTTATGTTTAATATCTATTGCGGATAAGTATGCAGTAAGCACATTTTCGGTAGTAAGAAGGTTAAGAGAATTAGATATTATTAATGGGTCAGATTATTATTCTATATACAAGAGATTAGTGACTCATTTAAAGAAGAACAGGATTCTATTATTCAGAATAAGAAAGATAGAGAATTCAAAGTAAAATATTATATTACCTACTTGAGTAAAGAAGGCTATTTGTTTCCAAAGAAAGTGTTATCTGCTTATAGCAGAGGCGATATATCATATGGTGGAGATGTGTAGTACACTTAGTATAAAAGGTAAACACATAAGTAATATAGAACGGGAGGTGATGTTCATATGAGTAAAAAGTATGTAATAGATGCCTGTGCACTTATTAATGCATCAAAGAACTATAATATGACTAAGAAAGCATTTTCACATATATGGCAGGCTTTTAATGAACTTGTAGAAAATGGACAACTTATTTCAAGTTCGGAAATATTTGAAGAATTAAAAGATGATGATATTGTAAAATGGGCAAAGGAACACAAAGATGCTTTTTTGCCTTTATCAAAAGAAGTACAGTTAAAGACTACAGAAATATTACAACAATTTCCACAAATAATAAAAATTCAAACAAAGGGAAGCTCAAATGGAGATCCATTTTTGATTGCAACAGCTATTTTAGAAGATGGGATAATTTCCTGCGTACCCGCAGCAAATTGCTACTTTCTCGGTGTAGTGCGGGTCACTAAGGTATACATCGAATTGCATGCAAGCATGCATCGATGATACCTTTTGACCCTTTAATCATATAGATTGTAGTATCAAACATTATTTTTAGCAAGGGTTAAAATGAAAAATATGAATAAATACGAAAATTGCTTATTGTGTCCCAGAAAATGTGGCATAAACAGAAGCACCGGACAAACAGGCGTATGTGGCGTTTCGTCTGAAATAAAGGTGGCGCGAGCAGCACTTCATTACTGGGAGGAGCCGTGCATATCAGGAAAAAGAGGAAGTGGGGCAGTTTTTTTCTCAGGCTGCAGCCTGCACTGCGTGTTCTGCCAGAACAGGGAGATTTCTGACGGAAAAGAGGGAAAGGTAATCAGTAAAGAGCGGCTTAGTGATATCTTTATAGAACTGGCGGGCAAAGGCGCAAATAATATCAATCTGGTCACACCAGGGCAGTATATCCCTGATATAGTGTGGGCGGTAAACGATGCAAAAAGCCGTGGCATGAAGCTTCCTATTATATACAATACGAGCGGATATGAAAATGTGACAGAGCTAAAGCTGCTTGAGGGCATAGTGGATGTGTATCTTCCGGATTTTAAATATATGGACAGTACGCTTTCGGCAAGGTATTCAAGGGCAAAAGATTATCCGTCTGTCGCAAAGCAGGCGCTTTCAGAGATGGTCAGGCAGCAGCCGGATGTCGTGATTGACGATGCGACAGGACTCATACAAAAGGGAGTTATTGTGCGACAGCTTCTACTGCCGGGACATGTGAATGATGCAAAGGCTGTACTTAAGTACCTGTATGATACATATCATGATCACGTATATATAAGCATGATGAGCCAGTTTACGCCGATTGCACTAAAGGATTATCCTGAGATAAACCGCACAGTGACAAAGAGAGAGTATGAAAGACTTGTTAACTATGCCCTCGAAATAGGAATCACGAATGCATTTATACAGGAGGGTGACGTGGCAAAGGACAGCTTCATTCCGGCATTTGACTGTGAGGGGGTATGATATTTACCGTTTTTCTTAATAAAATAGTAAGAATTGGCAGGCAAAAATGACTGGATTTTGTGACGCCGGTGTAGTACTATGGTTATGTGATATTTTTTAACTGTGAAGGTACTGAACAGTTACGATATTTTGTTATTACTCACATCCCGGTGTGACAGACGATAATGTTTTTAATCACACAGGATACATTATTCAATAGAGGATACATTGATGAAAAATATAGGAGAACAGCAGATAATAATTGAATGTCCGAATACTATCTTTCATCTATACATTGACAGTGAGGATGAGCTTTCAAAGGTTAAGGTGTTTATGAACAATATAAAGCATGTTGATTCGATAAGTCTGCATGATATATACAACTGGTGCAACAGACAGCATTTGCAGTACACGACGACATTTAATTATGACAGTAAAATGACCTGGACAGAAATGATAAAATCCTACATATTTTACTTCAGACAGAAGCTTAGATATGTAAATAATAGTGATAGGATGATAGAAACATGAGATACCCTGAATTTCTAAAGGATAGAGGAACAATAGGCTTTGTGGCGCCTTCGATGGGCTGTACAACAGAGCCGTACAGGAGTGCCTTTGACAATGCCATTAAAAGGTTTCACAGCATGGGTTATAAGACGATAGAGGGACCTAACTGCAGATGCGACAGTGGCATAGGTATCAGCAATACACCTAAGAAGTGCGCAGAAGAGCTGAACGAGAGCTATGCTTCTGTTGACAGTGATGTGCTTATATCATGTGGTGGTGGCGAGCTGATGTGCGAGGTAGTGCCTTATATTGATTTTGAGCGCGTGAAGCAGTCAAAGCCGAAATGGTACATGGGCTATTCTGACAACACGAATTTCACATTTTTGGAGGCTACTATTGCAGATACAGCAGGTATTTACGGACCGTGTGCGGGCAGCTTTGGCATGGAGGTGTGGCATGAGTCACTTACCGATGCATTTAATCTGCTTTGTGGCAGGAAGCTTTCATTTACCAATTACCCTATGTGGGAGAAGGAATCGATAAAGGATGAGAATGCTCCGTTTGTGGGCTACAACCTGACTGAAAAGTCGTGCATCAGCTCTATTCCTGCGGTGGCAAAGGAAAGCAGGCTTACCATGAGAGGCAGGTTGCTTGGTGGCTGCATGGATTGTCTTATCAATCTGCTTGGCACATCGTTTGACCATGTAAGGGAATTTAATGAGCGCTACAGTGATGATGGTATCATATGGTTCCTTGAGGCTTGTGACCTTAATGTGATGGGCATGAGAAGGGCTATGTGGCAGATGAAAAATGCAGGATGGTTTTCAAATGTAAAGGGCTTTCTTATCGGACGCCCGGCGCACTTCGGAGAGGAAATGTTTGGCATAGACCACAGACAGGCGCTTTCATCACTGCTTAGAGAGTTTAATGTGCCAATCATCATGGATCTGGATATAGGTCATATGTCGCCGATGATGCCTGTGGTATGCGGAAGCATGGCCGATGTCAGCTTCGACGGAAGCAGCTTTACAATTTCGTATGATATAGAGCAGTAGATTGGAGGAAAAATGATTAGATTAATAAAGAAAAAAGCAAAGAGTATTGTATGCGGCATGCTTGCTGCTGTGACACTGTTTACAATGAATCCGGCTGTATTTGCAACAGAGACAGCTACGCAGACTGATACAGTTTCAAGCGTTGATGTATCAGGCAGTGACGCAGCTGATAAGAGTAACACAGACAGTACTGCAGACAGTACAACGACAGCCGGCAGTGAGACAAACGACAAGGTGACCATCAGCAAAAATGATAAGCCATACTTAAGTCTTGGAGCAGACCTCACACCGGATCAGAGAGCGACAGTGCTTGGATTTATGGGAATCGAGCTCACTGATCTGGACAAATACGATGTGGTCTATGTAAATAATGATGAGGAGCACAAGTACCTCGATTCATACATCAGCAAGAGCGAGATTGGCACAAGGTCACTTTCCTCAGTACTCATTACAGAGGATAAAAAGGGTGCGGGTCTTAGTGTTTCCACACACAATATCAATTACTGTACGGTAGGAATGTACAAGAATGCGCTTGCCACAGCAGGCATAGCTGATGCTAAAATCATAGTCGCAGGACCTTTCCCTATTTCCGGAACGGCAGCACTTGTAGGCACACTAAAGGCATACGAGGAGATGACAGGCAAGAAGCTTGACGACAAGGTGACAGACGCAGCGATGGATGAGCTTGTCACAACAGGAGAGCTCAACAAGAGCATTGATGGCGATTCGCAGGATATCGAGGCAATGATTGCAGACCTAAAGAAGCAGCTTGCCGATGGAAGGCTCAAGGATGAGAGCCAGATAAAGGATGCGATAAAGGAGGCTGCAAAGGATTACGACCTGAAGCTTTCTGATGATGATATTGCAAAGCTGACATCGCTTCTTATGAAGCTTAAGGATGCCAATATCGACTGGGATTCAGTCATCAACCAGGCACAGGACTGGGCATCAAAGCTTGGCGATAAGATAAATGACCCGGGCTTCTGGGAAAAGATTGGTAACTTTTTCATGGATTTATGGGATAAGATAAAATCCCTGTTCAGCTAGAAAAGCTACAAGAGACAGTAAGAATAAGCAGAATATGAATCAGACAACTCCCTGAAACGTAAGCATGAGCTACACGTTGAAGGGAGTTTTTTAATATTATGATTAAAGGGTCAAAAAGGTATCATCGATGCATGCTTGCATGCAATTCGATGTATACCTTAAAAAAAATAATAAATTTCTGCCGAATACATTGATACAAAGGTCATATTCTATTATAATTAAATGGATAACGGATTAATGTAAACAATGCACATAAGAAAGATGGGATTTGATGATAAAGATAAATAAATTTCTGGCAGCCTCTGTCGTAACATTGTCATTAGCTGCATGTGACCTGGCACCATACAGCAGCATAGCAGTCTATGCGGATCAGGCGGCTAAGGTTGTGTGTGATGAGAGATACTGGGTAGCGGCGAGAAGCGGACCGGGAACAGAGTATGAGCTGGAGCACAAGCTTTCAAACGGCAAGGATATTACTATTCTTGAGCAGACCACAGGTGCAGACGGCAAGGTGTGGTACAAGGCAAAGTACAATCTGGCAGCAAATAACGAGGAGTGTGTCAGCTATATAAGGTCTGATTTTGTATCAGCAGGTACAGCTGCATCAGACAATGCGCAGACAGGGGATGCTTCGGCAGACACCGGCAATGCGGATGCCATACAGCAGAATAATGAGGAGCAGCTTGCCATTGCAACCGCATCGGGAGCATATGCTACAGGTACGATTACAGGTGGCAATGTGTATGTCCGCAATGCAGCAGGCACATCCGGCACTACCAAGGTTGTCTCACTCAACTGGAACCATCAGGTTGACATAATTGGAGAGACCAGGGTAAACGGTGTGGTCTGGTATAATGTCAAGGGTACTTTAAACGGCAAGGCATTTACGGGCTGGACTATCAGTACATACATAAAGGTGACATACAATAATAGCGGAGACAATACCGATTTTGTCACGGCTATGAAGAATGCAGGCTTTCCTGACAGCTATATTCCAAACCTTACAGCACTTCACAATAAGTATCCAAGCTGGACATTTGAGGCTGTAAATACAGGTTTGAATTGGGATACGGTGATTGAAAATGAAAGTAGAAATGGATTAAATGTCGTTTCTAAGACGGCAGATGATTCCAAAAAGTCTACTGCAGTTGGAGCATATGATTGGGCTACAAACACGTGGACGGAGTATGAAAAAGGCTGGGTATCAGCTAATAGTGCATATATAGCATATATTATGGATCCGAGAAATTTTCTTGATGAAACGAATATATTTCAATTCCAAAGCTTGGCATATTCAGCTAATGATAATTTATCAGGAGTAAATGCGATTCTAAAAGGGACATTTATGGAAGGAACAAAAAAATATTCCACTGAATCTATTAATTATGCGAACACTTTTTTAGATGTAGCTAAAAATACAGGTGTAAGTGCATATCATTTAGCATCGCGAGTTAAGCAAGAACAAGGAACAAATGGGACTAGTCCGCTTATTTCAGGAACATATTCCGGATATAAAGGGTATTATAATTTCTTCAATTTTAATGCTTATGGAAAAACAAAGCAAGATATATACAAAAATGGTTTATATTTTGCTAAACAACAGGGATGGAATACTAGAGTAAAGTCAATTCAGGGAGGAGCTGAAAAAATTGGTAAAAATTATATAAATAAAGGTCAAAACACGTTATATTTTGAAAAATTTAATGTTGTAAACAATTGTCCATATTATTCACATCAATATATGACAAATGTTACGGCAGCGCTTACTGAGGGACAAAGTGTTGCTAAGGGATACTCTGATAAAAATCAAGCTTTTACATTTAGAATACCAGTATACGATAACATGCCTTCATCGGCAGTTGGATTTAATAAAGCAGGCGATACGAATAATTATTTACAGTCGCTTTCTATTAGTGGAGTTACGTTAACTCCATCATTTAATGGAGCTACAACAAGTTATTCAGCAGTTGTTTCTAACTCAATTAGTTCTGTTGTTGTTTCCGCTAATCCTGTATCAGCTAATAGTGGAATAACAGGCACAGGAAGTTACTCACTTACTGTTGGGAATAATGCAATCAAGATTAATTGTAAGTCACAAAGTGGTGACACAAGAACTTATACTATTAATATAAATAGACAGGCATCAGCAGCAAATAATACAAACAATAATAACAATACAATTAATTCATCTGTTAGTATCTCATCGTCTAAGTATAAAATAGATACATATGTTACTGGCGTAGAACCTAATGTTAGTTCAGATGTAATTAAGAAGAATATTTCTGTTTCTGCAGGTTCGATTAAAATTTTAAACAGTTCGGGTGTAGAAAATAATGGAATTGTTGGTACTGGAAATAAAATAGCTGTATATGATCCAAATGGAAACTTGGTAAAAACAGTTGATATTGTTATATTTGGTGATGTAAATGGTGACGGAAAAGTGACCATTAAAGATATAATGCTTACAAATAGAAATATTCTTAAAAAAATATCATTGAATGGAGAATATTTGGAGGCAGCAGATGTAAATAAAGATGGAAAAGTAACTATAAAGGATATTATGCTAATAAATAATTCGATTTTAGGTAAATCAAAATTAACACAATAGGAGTAATTAATAGAGATGAGAAGAATTCGTAGTATTATTTTAACAATGATGTTGATTTTAACGACGACATTATTTAGTAGAGTACCGGTACTGGCGGCAGCCAATATTAGTGTTTCAGTAAATAAGTCGAATGTTAAAGTTGGTGATACTGTAACAGTTACGTTGTCGATTACAAGCGGATATGGAGCTCAGGGAGTTTTAAAAAAAAGTTCAGGAGTACTTGGCGGAAGCAGTGATGAGTATTTTACAATTGGAGCTGGTGTAGGTGATGTTCAGCGCTTTTCGTATAAGGCAACATCTGTAGGTTCATGTACTTTTTCGATACAAGAACCATTGGATTGATCTACAGATGTGGATGGTGGAACCCCGAGTATTGGAGTTGGTTCTGCAACAGTGACGGTAACAAGTGCTTCATCAAACAACGATTCAAACAGCAACAAGGATAACAAGGACAATTCCGGCAGCAATACCGGCAATGACAGCAATGTAAATAAAGATAATGAAAACAAAGAGGAAAAGAAATCCTCAAACGCATCTCTTGGTTCGCTTGTTATCTCAGCAGGTACGCTTTCCCCTGAGTTTTCTGCTGCGACAAAGGATTACACAGCTACAGTAGATTACAGCTGTTCAAGTCTTGCGGTTACAGCAAATCCGGCTGATTCCAAGGCGAGTGTGACATCGGTCACAGGCAATGATTCACTTGAGGTTGGAGAGAATACGGTCAGCGTTGTTGTGACAGCAGAGGACGGCAGCACAAGCACATACAATATAGTTGTTACCAGAAGAGCCGAGGATGATCCGGAGAATGCAGATAAGCAGGATAACTGGAAGAAGTTCGATATAAATGGCACAGAGTGGACTATGATAAATGACATTCCGGAGGATGTTGTTCCTGAAGGCTTTGAGCACTCAAAGACAGTGATTGACGGACTTGAATACAATACCCTTCATGGCACCTTTGGTGATATCACGCTTGTGTATTTACAGTCGGAAAGCGGCAATGGGCTTTTTGTATATGATGCAGCACAGAATGCAGCATATGAGTTTGTCCGTATCAATTCAGAGTCACATTTTATAGTGGTTTTACTGCCTAAGGTGGATGATGTGCCTGAGGGATATAATGAGATATCGCTCTCTATAGAGGGCAAGGGGTGTGGCAACAGCCTACCAGACCAAAGTCGAAAAAAAACGATGATCAGACAAAGGATTTTTACCTCGTATATGCTATGAATGACAATGGTGAGAGTGGCTGGTACACATATGATAGCGTAGATGGCACATATATGAGAACCAAGCTCAGTACACCTACAGTGGCACAGGAGGAAAATGATACAACAAAGAGTGAGCTTGTCCCGGGAATTGCCAATAAATATCTTGTTTTAGCTGCAATACTGGTTCTTATTATCATTATTCTGGCATTACTTCTTCTGGTGGTTATTGTGAAAAATAAGAAGCGCACAGCTAATGAAGTAAATGATGAAGAAGACGATACAAAAGAGTTCGATATAGAAGCAAATGATATAGAAGCTAATGATGATGATGCTCAGGAATCGGCTGAAGAATCGCAGATAGATGAGATTCAGGAACCGGCTGAAGAATCGCAGGTAGATGAGATTCAGGAACCGGCTGAAGAATCGCAGATAGATGAGATTCAGGAACCGGCTGAAGAATCACAGGTAGATGAAATCAGGGAACCGGCTGAGGAATCTGGCGAAGAGTCACAGATAGCTGAGATTTTAGAATCAGACGAAAATACGGAAAGTACAGATGCATCCGATTCATCCTATGTCGGAAGAACCGTAGAAATTACATCCGATTAAAGAAAACTAGCTGAGAATGAAAAATCTGATTTTGATTCAAAAGAAGGCTTCAGATCAGGAGAATGCTGCAGATGATGATACCTTGAAGAATCAGGTTCAAATGGCACTTGATGGCTTTGTCAATGAGGGAAATAAGCCGTCTGAGACTATAGACAGCAGTGCAAAGGATGACAATGAAGATGACAGCGAAGATGATGATTTGCAGTTCATCGACTTAAATTAGTGAATATGACTGGAGGATATGACTTGAAACCATATACAAGTAAGGCTAAAAAAGCAATAGATTTGGCTGCACGTATATCAAAGAAAATGAATTACAGCTATGTTGGAACAGAGCACATACTGGCTGGCCTTATAAAAGAGGGCACCGGTGTGGCAGCTGAGATTCTAACAGCCTGCAATGTGGAATATGATAAGCTTATTTCGATGATTGAAGACCTGATTTCACCGGGGGATAACATCGAAGTGATGGACAGGGATGGCTATTCGCCAAGGACACAGAGAGTATTGGAGCGCGCATCGGAGGAAGCCGATAGATTTGAGTGCAATGAGATAGGTACAGAACACTTGCTGATGGCTATAGTACTGCAGGGAGACTGTGCAGCTGCAAGACTTTTAAACACCATGGGTGTTAACAGTCAGAAGATGTTTATAGATATTCTTGGTGCAATGGGTGAGGATCCGTCTGCATACAAGGATCTGATGAAAAGCTACAATACATCATACAATTCTGCGACTCCTGTATTAGATCAGTATTCCAGAGATTTGACAGATATGGCAGAGGCAGGGCTTCTTGACCCTGTTATAGGCAGAAAAAAGGAGATGGAGCGTGTTATCCAGATACTCTGCCGCCGTGGCAAAAACAATCCATGTCTGATTGGAGAGCCGGGAGTGGGCAAGACCGCTATAGTAGAAGGACTTGCGCAGGATATAGTCAGTGGCAATGTTCCGGATATTCTTTTGGGAAAGAGACTGGTTTCTCTTGATATGTCCGGGCTTGTAGCCAAATCAAAGTATCGTGGTGAGTTTGAGGAGCGTATCAAGAAGGTGATAAGTGAGGTTTCAAATGCCAAAAATGTACTGCTTTTCATTGATGAGCTTCACACTATAATAGGTGCAGGAGGAGCAGAAGGCTCGTTAGATGCATCTAACATATTAAAGCCTGCGCTTGCCAGAGGCGAGGTACAGGTAATCGGCGCCACTACCATAGAAGAGTACCGCAAATACGTGGAAAAGGATGCTGCGCTTGAGCGCCGTTTCCAGCCGGTGATGGTTGAGGAGCCGGGTGTGGATGAGACAATAGAGATACTCACAGGATTAAAGGGACTCTATGAAAAGCATCATGGTGTCATCATAACAGATGAGGGTGTGAAAGCAGCAGTAAACCTTTCTGCACGATATATAAATGACAGATTTTTACCTGATAAGGCGATAGACCTTATGGATGAAGCGGCAGCCAGGATAAGGCTTAAGAATCTGACATCATCTGACGAGCTGCTTGCACTGAAAAAAGAGATAACAGATAAGCAGAACCAGTTGGAAAATGCTTTGTCGAAAGGAGATCTCGCAGCTGCCGGCGCGCTTATGTCAGAAAAGGAAGTGCTTGAAAATAAACAGCAGAAGCTTATCAGAAAGAACCGTCGCACAGGAGCCAAAAATCAGCCTGTAGTCGGCGAAAATGAGATAGCGGATGTAGTATCGGGATGGACCAAAATACCTGTAAATAAGCTTACAGAGTCAGAGGCAGGACGACTTGCAAAGCTTGAACAGATACTTCACAAGCGTGTAATAGGACAGGAGGAAGCTGTTTCTGCTGTCGCAAAGGCAGTCAGACGAGGACGTGTTGGTTTAAAGGATCCTAAGAAGCCGATTGGCTCATTCCTGTTTTTGGGACCGACAGGAGTGGGTAAGACGGAGGTGTCAAAGGCGCTTGCTGAGGCTGTCTTTGGCAAAGAAGATGCCATGATACGTGTTGACATGTCAGAGTACATGGAAAAGCATAGTGTTTCAAAGATGATTGGTTCACCACCGGGATATGTGGGCCATGAGGAAGGCGGACAGCTCTCAGAGAAGGTCAGACGCAATCCTTTTTCTGTTATACTGTTTGATGAGATAGAAAAAGCACATCCTGATGTGTTCAATATACTTTTACAGGTGCTTGATGATGGTAGAATCACTGATTCACAGGGGCGCACGGTTGATTTCAAGAATACAATAATCATCATGACATCAAATGCAGGAGCTTCTTCTATTATAGAACCAAAGCGCCTTGGTTTTGGCGCTGGTGAGGATGAAAAGCAGGATCACGAGCGTATGAAGAACAGTGTCATGGAGGAGGTCCGCCGTATATTTAAACCTGAGTTTTTGAACCGGATCGACGAGACTATTGTATTTAGAGCTCTCAACAAGGATGACATGAAGCATATAGTGACACTTCTTGTAAAGGAGCTTAAGAAACGCTGTAAAGAACAGCTTGATATAGAGCTCACAGTGCGCGACAGTGCAAAATCCTTTATCGTGGACAAAGCCTATGACAGAAAATATGGCGCAAGACCTCTTAAACGAAAACTTCAGGAGGAGATTGAAGACCGTATGTCAGAGGATATTATTACCGGCAAAATTAAGCGCGGCAATAAGGTAATAATTTCTACGAAAAACAAACAAATTTCATTGACTGTTGAGTAGAATTGGATTTATAATTAATATATCAATATAGCTACGGGAGGATAAAAATGGCTGTAATAAGTGAATTAATCCGTACTGAGGAAAACGGAAAGCTCAGCTTCGGAGATTATACATTGGCTGCAAAGGCAAAGCTTGACAATTTTGAAAAGGATGGAGATATCTACAAGGTAAAGACCTTTAAGGAGATTACAAAGCTCGAAAGAAACGGACTCTTTGTATACGAGTCTGTTCCGGGAACAGCGGTTATGGATTTCGAGGAGACTGCTGATACAGTGACATTTACTGTGGAGGGACCTGAGGATGCTCAGATTACTCTTGGCCTTGAAGAGGAGACAGAGTACGAAATTGATATAGCTGGAGCTGTTGCAGGTACTATGAAGACAAATCTCGGCGGCAAGCTCAGCTTAAGCGTAGAGCTTGAGGGTGTTGATTCAGTCGATATCAAAGTATCAAGAAAATAGAGCATATTTTTAGCCCGGTGAAAGCCGGGCTTTTTGTATTTTATAAAGGAGAACAATATGGCAAAAGGAAAGACCTCTGTATTTTTCTGCCAGGAATGTGGTTATGAATCGGCAAAATGGATGGGACAGTGCCCGGCCTGTAAGGAATGGAATACATTTGTAGAGGAAACCGTAGATAAAAAGTCGATAAGTTCGTCGGGAAAAGTAAAAAAAAGAATCAAAGGCGGTACAGGTTCTGCCTCTTTCGGCAGTAAAAAGCGAGAAAGAGGAGCGTATAGTGACAGGTATAGCTGAGTTTGACAGAGTGCTTGGCGGAGGAATTGTGAGGGGGTCACTTGTGCTTGTGGGAGGAGATCCGGGTATAGGAAAATCCACGCTTCTACTTCAGGTATGCAGGGAACTTTCACAAAAAAAGGTGCCATTACTTTATGTGTCAGGTGAGGAATCACTGCATCAGATAAAGATGCGTGCCGACAGACTTGGTGATTTTACGGATTCGCTGGAGCTTTTATGTGAGACAAGTCTTGATATAGCAAAGGACGTGATTCAACGAAAAAAACCGGAGGTTGTTGTAATAGATTCCATCCAGACTATGTACAATGAGGAGATAGCGTCGGCACCGGGCAGTGTCTCACAGGTCAGGGAGACAACCGGAGTGCTTATGCAGCTTGCAAAGACCCTGGGTATTTCTGTTTTTATAGTAGGACATGTGACAAAGGATGGTGCGGTTGCGGGGCCGAGGACGTTGGAGCATATGGTTGATACTGTGCTTTATTTTGAGGGTGACAGGTATGAGTCGTACAGGATACTTAGAGGCGTTAAGAACAGATTTGGTTCGACCAATGAGATAGGCGTATTTGAAATGAAGGCGGAGGGGCTTGTTGAGGTGGAAAATCCGTCGGAGTATATGCTTAGCGGTAAGCCCGAGGGAGCATCAGGATCAATTGTCACATGTTCCATAGAGGGAAGCCGCCCGATACTTCTCGAGATACAGGCTCTTGTATGTCACAGTTTTTTTAATAATCCAAGGCGTACAGCAAATGGTACAGATTATAATAAAGTAAATCTACTCATGGCGGTCCTTGAAAAAAGAG
>ENA-OQKT01000030-OQKT01000030.1-human-gut-metagenome-genome-assembly--contig:-NODE-30-length-23259-cov-3.442504_pt1 | contig 23259 bp, 18 predicted proteins | sample MGYA00242650_ERZ504801 | MGnify/ENA primary metagenome ERZ504801 (study PRJEB26092, sample SAMD00036396) | human gut metagenome | host: Homo sapiens | study: EMG produced TPA metagenomics assembly of...
CGGATTCAGCGATCACACAGGAGGCAGATGATGATTCCTTTAGTGATGGATTGGGAACACCGGATTTTGCGGATGAGCAGGAGAATGTACAGGCGGCTCAGGATGAGGGTACACAAAGTGCGAAAGAACCGCCGGAGGTGATAGCAGAATATGAAAGTGGTTCTTTTGCGAATGTTTGTAAACTAAAAACTTCTCTTAACTCAAGGTATGTTGAGCAAATTACAGGAATATCTATTAATGGAACAGAGTGGAATGAAGTAACTTATTCGTGGGATCTTACAGGAACAACATATATTAAAAAGACTCAGACGGTTATGTTGGACTATCTCCAGATAGACTTGAAGTGGGTAATGAGATTGTAATCACCAGTACCGGATACAAGGATCTTACTTTAAAGGTAACAGGAACCGGAAAACACTGGAACGTTGAAAAAGTAACTTCACAGTCTGAACCTGAACAGACCAAAGATGCGCCAACATTTGCGGGAGATCAAGTGGAAATTTCAGGTACAGACTACAAGATCATTAAACCAGCTGATGAAAATAATGTTTCTGATTATATCAGTAAAATCAAAGAAATATCTGTAGATGGGACAGTATGGGATAAAAACAGATTATGCAATAGCATTATATGGCAGAAAAGCATATTGTCCAGACAGCAGTAATAATCGTGTTGTATTTGATTCAACTGTACTTCATACTGGAAATGTCATTACAATAAAAAGTGATGGATATAAAGAACTTTATCTTAAGGTAACTGCAGAAGGAAATGACTTCAAAGTTGTTACAGCTGATTCCGGTAAAACTAATATTAACGGTGCATCTAACGGAGTGAACACTCTTCATGTCAGATTAAAAGGATACTTCGAAAGCGCTGTTACAGGGCAGCAGAAATACGATGCAGTTTCAGGGGCATCCACTTCTGTTTCATCCAACAAAAACAGTAATGTAGTTGTGGAAGCAGCTGATCTTCCGGATGGGCAGGAACCTGTTGAAGCTGACTGGAAGGAGTTAAAAGAAACAGGTGTAAAAATTGACACAAAGAATACAAAGGTAAACATTGACAGTGAAAGTGGGATGGCAGGGATGTATTCCACATATGACAGTTCTCTGTCTCTCAGCGGAACTCCTGCTAAAATCGGTACATATCCTGTCAATGTTACAGTAACTGATGAATCAGGGCGTACAGTAACAAGTAATGAGCTTACTTTCAAGGTTTACAGTACTAAGGAAAAACTGGCAGATCATCTGAAGCTTGAAAATGCAACCAAGACTGCAGATGGAAAATACATGTATGATATGGATCCATGGGTAATTCCTGATTTTAATGATACAGATGATATTGTAACAGTCCCGGCAGAGATTAAAGCCTGGTATGGCTCTCACACCAGCGGTACATATGGAGAACTGGGATATGCTGTTTCAGAGGGAGAAGCTACAACCCAGACATTGATCATACCGGCTGGATGTGATCTTACAATGGTCAATATGAAGGTTCTCAGCAGTGTGAAGATAAAAGTAGAAAATGGCGGAACATTGAATCTGAGAGATTCTTCCATATATGGACAGATTGAAGTAGAAAATGGTGGAACAATATCTGTCAATCACGATGATTATAGCGGAAAATTCCTGACAGGTACTTCCATTAATGGACAGCTGATTCTGAATGATGGAGCGACCATAAGGAATTCCATGATCTACTCCAACACTAATTTCCTTCCCAATGGAACACAGGCACGTCACAATACATCACCTGTTGTTGTGATAAGCGGAAATGTAAAGGTAGAAGGAAAAGTATATATCAAAGGTGATGAAGCTGCCACAGGAACAGATCCTGCCACAGGAAAAAGCTACAGCGGACAGCCAGCCTTGAAAGTCAGCAGCGGAACACTTACTATTGGCGAGGGCAGCCAGCTTGCAGCATACGGCGGAGGAAACATAGCAACTACTTCAGTTGGCGGTGCAGCGGTGATTCTTGACAACGGAACGATTTCCGGAGCAGGAACGTTGATTGCTGTTGCAGGACGAGGAGATGGTGATAACGGTGGCAATGCAGTTGAGGGCACCGGAAATGTAGAAATAGCAAAAGCATATCTGGAGGGAGGTTCTACTTCCGTTATGAACAAAAATAGCGGAACCAGGTAAAGCATATACTGAATCTGTCACTATATCTCATTCTACAAAAGGAACAGCGGTAAATGGTAAAAAAATAAACTTCCAACAGTGAATCTGCTCCGGATACATATTGGAGTGACATTACAGAAACACCGGATAATAAAATTCAGAACTGTACTATATCAGATACCACAATCATACAGACAGTAAATCCAACACCATCAGTAAATCCAACACCGTCAGTAAATCCAACACCGTCGGTAAACCCGTCACCGTCGGTAAATCCGTCACCGTCGGTAAATCCATCACCATCGGTGAATCCAACAGTAACGCCGGTACCAACTGTCGCTCCGATACCGGATACTTACCCGGAGGGAACTGAGAAAGATAAAAATGGAAATCTTGTTACACCGGAAGGAATCGTGATCAGCTCAGACGGAACTGTAACACTTCCGGATGGCACGGAGCTGACACCTGATGCAGATGGTAAAAAGCCAACTGTAAATAAGGATGAAACTGTAACCGATACCAAAGGAAATACCTACAGTACAGACGGAAGTATCACAGATTCAGACGGAAATTATACCAGACCTGCAAAAGCAGTTATAAAGAATGTATCTGTTTCCAAAAACTCCGTAAAAATGGTGCTGAATGAAGAGTGTAAGGGTGCTCTGAAATATGATTATGTGATCGGTACCTCTGAGGATATGCTCAAAACAGGACAGTATACAAAGGTCCTGAAAAATCAGGAAGAACTGAAGTCTGCGTTTGCATATATGGATAAGGGAACCTGGTATGTGGCGTGCCACGCATGGTTTAAAGGTGAAGATGGCAAAAAAGTATTTGGACAGTGGTCTGAAATCCATCAAGTAGATGTAAGTACCATTACGCCACAGACACCTGTGATCAGTAAAGTAACTGTGAAAGGTTCCACAGTGACAGTAAAATATACGAAGAGCAAAAACTCTCAGGGATATGATGTGGTTCTCAGTGACACCCTTACCAGAACTAACGGACAGAAACGCCCTGCTGTTTCAGGAGAGAATTATTACGTAAAGAAGATAAAAGGAAATACAGTAACTGTTACATTTAAGAATGTTAAATCAGGCACTTATTATATTGGTTTACATGCATGGAACCGTACTTCTGAGGATAATTCAAAAACATTCAGCGAATGGTCAAATGTCAGAAAAGTTAAAATGAAATAAAAAATTGTGAATAATGGTTGAGTAAATCAGAGGGGATACCGGCAATGCATATTATACATTGCAGTATCCCCTCTGATTTGTCAGGAATGTTGCAGAGATTTCGCTTTTAAGAAAAAAGATACCAGTTTTACTAACAGTTTATGTGGAAAACTGGAAAGAACCATACGGAATAAAAAGTGTGTATTGGAACCGTTACTGTTCAGGGGTTCACTGGACAGTAACTTTCCATGTTTATAGATTCGATTTTATTATAGGCGGTATGAAAGAGGGTATGTTGGAAATGGCGAATGGGCATTTTTTCCGCGGGATTAGAAAAATAAACAGCAGGTCCTCACCCACTGCTTATTGCTTTTCGCAATCTCCACAGGGGACTTACTTGATTCGGTTAAAATATATGTAAATTTTCCACCAAAATATTATTGACGTAAGAAAAACCACATGGTATTTTATTTTTGGAAAAAATGAACATTATTTTAAAGGCAAACCTGTTGAAAGGCAGGGACGCAAAGCCAGAAGGGACTAAAGTCAGAAAGTTTGACCATGTCAGCCGGTTGCCACTGTTTCCATATCATCATAATATATGGAAAAAGATATTTGAACAGAAGAGATTCCGATACCTTTTATACTATATAGATGTGTGATTAAAAAAATATAGTAGGGACACTGGCAGATTTTGGCAGGTGTCCTTTTTGTATGCAAAAATGGGTAACAAAACTAGTGTACCAACAAGTTGATTTCTAGAACAATCTTGCGTCTAAATTTCTTATTTCCGCGTTGTCGTCGGTCGCCGTAGCCACCGCTACGCCTCCTTCCTCCGCCTTGAAATAAAAAAATTTATCCTGCAAGATTGTTTCAAGAATCAACTTGTCGGCACACTAGAGGTATGTATAGAACTGCTATCAGTCAAAATTATTCGGGTTCAGCCATGAGCCTGTGAATAAAAAGATTGATAATAACAGATATGGAAAAGGGATACCTGACAGACTATAAAAAGTAGTCTGCCAGGTATTTTTGTATGTTTTTATTGAAAAATGTACAAAAATATCGAAAAATATATAAAAAACTGGTAAAATCATATTGTGAAAATACAGAACAGAAAATGAGGTGACTGTATGGCAAAGAAGAGAAAAAACCGAAGATGGAATTCCGCTATTACCAGATGCCTGCCGGAAGTCCGATCCTGGCTCTTCTGGGGCAGAAGTGGGTTCAGAATTATGGAAATGATGTGGATTATCTTCATTTTCATAATTATCTGGAGATTGGTTTCTGTTACGAAGGGGATGGAGTTATGGCGTTTGGTGAGGCTAAAATGCGGTTTTCGGGAAGAGAATTTACGGTGATTCCACCCAATTATGCTCATACGACTAACAGTGATCTGGGTACGGTCAGTAAATGGGAGTATCTTTTCATAGATGTGGAAGGTTTTATGAAAAAATTTCTGAACAATCCGGTAAAGGCTGAAAAAATGATTCAGAGAATATATTCTAAGGCTTTATTTCTGAAAGAGAATGAGTCCCCCTCTATAGCTGCAAAAATTCTTAAGATCATGAATATCATGCGTGAGGGAGAAGAATTTTATATTGAAGAATCCAGTGGAGTTCTTGCGGCATTACTAGTAGAAATTGCCAGACTGAACCGGGCTTCACCGGAAGACAGGGTGGAAGAGGAAACAGGGAAACTTACAAATATGATCACCCGCGTACTGGATTTTGTTTCTTATCACTATATGGAGGATATCCGGATAGAGGATCTGGCGAAGATCTGCCATATCAGTGAAACTCATTTCAGAAGAGTGTTTACATCGCATATGAAGGTAAGTCCTCTGGAGTATATTAATTCTGTGCGGATTCATACTGCCTGTGAATTTCTGCAGAAAACAGATACACCGGTGGCAGATATTGCGCACAAATGTGGTTTCACGACCAATTCAACGTTTAACCGGAACTTCAGACAGATAATGGGAGTGACTCCGGTTGAATGGAGAAAACGGCCGGAGAATTATGAACAGCAGCTTTTGGATTTCGATATTCATTCAGAGGAAGGATGGTAAAAAAGTTATGAACTATAAGATTGTGGAGCAGGTATCAAGAAAGAAAAAGAGTATGTCCGGAGTCCTGTGTGTGGTAATGATTATTTTTGCAGTGCTTTTTGTGGTTATGGGAATCACGATTTCCCAGGCATTTATGCTTCCGGGATTTCTGCTTGCGGGGCTGTATTTTGTCTTTGATATATTCAGTCAGAAGGATTATGAATACATGATGGAAAACGGTCAGTTTGAAATAGATGTGATCTATGGCAAGAAGTATCGCAAAACAGCTCATATACTGGAACTGAGTAATCTGGAGACAGTGGCACCGCACTGGCATGAAAGTGTTGCAAGGTACAAAAAGAATGGTGGAACGGAGAAGCTGAAAAAATACGATTATACCTCTTATGATGAAGATACTCCTTATTATACAATGATCATCCGGGAAGACGGGCACAAAATAAAACTGCTTCTTGATCTTAATGAGGAACTGCTTCATGCGATGAAAACACAATATCCTGAAAAAGTCTATTTTGCATAAAATGAATTAAAAACTGTAAAATATGTACAAAAATTGAACGGAAAATTTATGAAATAATAACAAAGGTCATTTTTAAAGACAAAAATATATATTTTTTTGTCCATGAAAGTGGCCTTTGTTATTAAAATTACATAGTAAAAACATAGTAAATGAGAAAGTGAACAAAAAATATATTTTTAAATATTTTTAATAGTGCAAAATACATAAAATGGTCGAAATTGCACATTATGTGTGCGGTTATGCAAACTATACCTGAAAATCGGATGCTATAATCAACTTACAAGCGATTCGGAAGAAAGAATAAGCTTAATAAAGGAGGATATAAATATGAGAAAAAAATTACTCGCAGTATTAATGACCGGTGCTATGGTAGCATCCTTTGCAGGATCAGCTACAGCTGTTTTTGCGAAATCTGATGATGACAACAAGTTAACTGTATGGGCGTGGGATCAGAACTTCAACATCAAATCCATGCAGATCGCAGCAGATCAGTATGCAAAAGATCATGAGGGATTTTCTGTAGATATCGTAGAGACATCTTCTGATGACTGCCAGACTAAACTGACAACAGCAGCAAATGCAGGCGATTACAGCACACTTCCTGATATCGTTCTTATGCAGGACAACAGCTATCAGAAATATCTGAAGAGCTATCCGGATGCATTCACAGATCTGAAAGATATCAACATTAACTGGGATGATTTTGGTAAACTGAAACAGTCCTATTCCATGGTAGATGATACACACTATGGTGTTCCGTTTGATAATGGTGCTGTTATTGCATGCTATCGTACAGATATCCTTGACGAGGCAGGATATACTATTGATGATCTGACAGATATCACATGGTCCAAGTTCATGGAAATCGGTAAAGATGTTCATGAAAAAACCGGAAAATATCTTCTTACAAGTGAAGCTACAGGTGGCGATACTCTGATGATGATGATGCAGTCCTGCGGAGCTAACTTCGTAAACGAAGATGGCGAAGCTTACATCGTAGGCAATGAAGTTGCAGAGAAATGCATCAATCTTTATGTAGATCTGGTTAAGAATGACGTTGTTAAACTTGTAAATAACTGGGATGAATATATCGCTACTATTACAGGCGGTGAGGCAGCAGGTATTGTAAATGGTAACTGGATCACAGCTACTCTGATGTCTACAGAAGATCAGAAGGGTCTGTGGCAGATCACAACAATGCCTAAAGTAGACGATGTTGATACAGCTACAAACTATGCAAACAATGGTGGATCTTCCTGGTATGTTACATCCAACTGCCAGAATGTAGAACTTGCAGAAGATTTCCTTGCAAGTACATTTGGTTCCAGCACAGAGTTCTATGATACAATCCTTCCGGAAGCAGGTGCAATCTCCTGTTATCTGCCGGCAGGTGAATCTAAGGTTTACAACGAGCCAAATGAATTCTTTGGTGGACAGCCAATCTTCTCCACAATTGTAGAATACTCTTCTCATATTCCGGAGTTCACAAAAACACCGTATCATTATGAATCAAGAGAATGCGTCAACACAGCAGTTGTAAATATCGTAAACGGCACACCTGTAGAAGATGCCCTTCAGGAAGCTCAGGATACTCTGGCATTCAAGATGACTGAATAAATTCTGATCGCAGGATCAGATGATGTCAGGATTGCGGGAACAGTGAAACTGTGAAGCAATCTGTAGACAGTGATTAAGTGAATGAAAACAGGTAAGTGCGGGGGACTGCCAGCAGTCCCCCATCTTACTGCAAAGAGTTGGTAATTGTCCGGCAAAATGCTGAACAGTTACAGAGTTTTTTGAAAGGAGGAGTTCACGTGAATTCTAAGAAAAAAGGTATGTCTCTGCTTGGCAAGCAGAGGGCAGCAGGATGGACGTTCCTGGCTCCTGCAACTATCATGATCGCGATCATGAGCTTTTATCCAATGATACGTGCATTTATCATTTCCCTGCAGACCGGAGCCGGAGCAAATATGAGATTTGCAGATCCGATCTTCAGCAACTATAAACGTATTCTGGCAGACAAGGTATTTCAGCAGTCTATTGCAAATACATTCCTGTATCTGATCATTCAGGTGCCGATCATGCTGATACTGGCAATTCTTCTGGCACAGCTTCTGAATAACAAAGATTTGAAATTTAAGGGATTTTTCCGTACTTGTGTATTTCTTCCATGTGCGACATCCCTGGTATCCTATTCATTGATCTTCCGTTCCATGTTTGCTACAGATGGTCTGATCAACAGTATTCTGATCAAACTTGGAATCTTATCTACCGGCTATAATTTCCTGGGGAATTCCGCCAGTGCCAAGATTGTAATTATCCTTGCGCTGATCTGGAGATGGACAGGATATAATATGGTATTCTATCTGGCAGGACTTCAGAATATTGAATATTCTGTATATGAAGCAGCAAAGATTGATGGCGCCAATGGCTGGAAGACTTTCTGGAAGATTACTGTTCCGCTTCTGAAACCGACAATTATCATGACATTTATCATGTCAATTAATGGTACACTGCAGCTGTTCGATGAGTCTGTCAACCTGACAAAGGGTGGACCGGCAAACTCAACAATCACAATGTCCCACTATATTTACAATACATGTTTTATTAACGTACCAAACTTTGGATATGCAGCAGCAATGTCATTTATCATATTCATTATGGTAGCTGTACTTGCATTTATTAATTTGAAAGTAGGTGATACACGTGACTAAGAAAAACAAATCAGCCATTCAGAGAAGATTGATTCCAACCTATATTTTTCTGATCATCGTGTCATTTATTTCAGTATTCCCGTTATACTGGATGATTTCAGCTGCAACTAATACATCCACAGATGTATCACGTGGACGAATTATTCCGGGAAGCCATTTTATGGAAAACTTCCGTAATCTTACATCCCAGCAGCCACTGTGGAGAGCACTTGGAAACTCCTTCTTTTATGCAATCCTTACTACAGTGATCTGTCTTCTGATCTGCTCTATCGCAGGTTACGGATTTGAAGTTTACCATGATAAGTGGAAAGACAGAGTATTTTCAATCCTGCTTCTGGCTATGATGGTTCCGCAGGTTGCAACTATGGTTCCGTTATTCAAAATGTTCTCCAAGGCAGGACTTTTGAATACAGCAGTAGGTTTTATCCTTCCGATTATTTCCACGCCGTTTATGATCATGATGTTCCGTCAGAATGCCAGATCATTCCCGGTTGATATTATTGAAGCTGCACGTATTGACGGACTCAATGAAGTAAGGATTTTCTTCCAGATGTTCATTCCTACAATGAAATCTACATATGCAGCGGCTGCTGTTATTACCTTTATGAATGCATGGAACTCTTATCTGTGGCCAAAGGTAATCATGACAGACAACAAGGCAATGACCATGCCAATGCTGATCGCCAACCTGATCACAGGTTATGTGACAGATTATGGTATGCTGATGTGCGGTGTATTGTTCTGTTCTATTCCTACAATGATCGTATTCTTTGTATTACAGAAACAGTTTGCAGAAGGTATTACCGGAGCAGTCAAATAAAAAACTGAAAAAGAAAAATATAACTTCGACCGTCTGGAAGACATTATCAATAATCTATACAGAGAGGGCGAAAGAGAACACCCGGCAGATTATGAAAAGTAATTTTGCCGGGTGTTTTTGATGCCTGTTTGGAAATTTATAGCAAGCCTCTTAATTAATATGCATTACTGCAACTATACAGAACCATATGGTTCCGAAAAGGTAGCATTATTTTATGGAATCGATATAGTATTAATAAATTTGTGGTAGGCATAACGGAAAAAGTACGGTAAAATAGTTAGAATGCGGAAAGTATTTTTCCAAAATAAAACAAAAGGGGGAGGGCCATGTCCGAAGTAAAGAATAAGAAAAAGAAATCAAGTATTATTCAGGTCAGTATTGGTGTTCTGGCAGTTATTATGGCTATCCTTATTATCATAATGATGGGAATTGTCTCAGATATTCAGGGAACGGCCCGTATTGTAAATTATACCGGTTTAGTCAGGGGAGAGACACAGAGACTCATAAAACTGGAGCTTTCCATGCAGCAGGAAAATGAGATGATCCATGATATAAGAACTTTTATTGACGGTTTGCGAAATGGAAATGATGAATTAAATCTTGTACGTCTCAATGATGTTGATTTTCAGAATAAAATGCAGGAACTGGATGATAAATTCTCTGACCTGTATAAGAAAATTTATCTTGTGAGGTTCAAAGGAGCCAGAAACACAGATATTATTCCGGAAAGTGAGGAGTTTTTTGTGATCTGCGATGAAGCAACAGGCCTGGCTGAAAAATATTCGCAGAAAAAAGCCACATCCTTATCATTGCTTGAGAAATATATCACAGCAGATATTGTTGTGCTGATGCTGTTGATCGGATATGAATTCATCAAAGCAATACAATATGCTGCAATGAACCGCCTGCTGCAGCGAAAGGTATATCTGGATGATGCGACGGGACTTCCGAACAAAAATAAATGTGAAGAATTACTGAGTGAGGAAGAACCGGATGCAGATACCGGTGTCTGCAGTTTTGATCTTAATAATCTCCGGCGTATTAATGACAGCAGAGGTCATGAAGCCGGTGATGCCTATATCCGTAGATTTGCTATCTGCCTGCGGGCTTCCATACCAGCAGAGCAGTTTGTGGGAAGAGCAGGTGGAGATGAGTTTCTTGCAGTTACCCATGGACTGGACAGGGAACAGATGACACAGTGCCTTGAAAAGGTGCGCAGAGATATGAGAGAGGAATCCAAAGTGTATCCGGATACTCCCCTGAGCTATGCAGCAGGCTTTGCACTGGCCGGCGATTTTCCCGGAAGTACAATGAGAGAACTGTTTAATTGCGCAGACAAAAACATGTATATCAATAAGAATCATGTAAAAAGGGAAGAAGCTGCTGCAGAAAAGCATCAGGGATATCAGCTGTTAAAGCTGCTTAATCAGCATGGCAGTAATTTCTCGGATTGTCTGTACTGTGATGCCAGGATGGATACTTATCGAGCAATCCGTTCCAGTGAGAATTTTTTCCTGGCCTCTGATGGTGCATATTCCGGTGCTGTGGAACAGATCATAGAGGAACAGATTGAAAAGTCCTGTCAGGCAGATATCCGCGAAGGGCTGCAGATTTCGGAGCTTCAAAAGAAGATGCATACGAAGGAAGACGTGCTGGAATATGAGTATAATATCGGAAAACAGGGGGCATATAACCGCCTGACACTGATTCCGGTGGACTGGGATGAGGACAAAAAGCTGCATCATTTTCTTCTGGCATTTGAAACCATCCGAAAGACTTCTGAAGGTCAGACAGGTGCAAAAGAGCAGCTTCAGCTCTATTATGAACAACTGAAACAGTCAATCCTGGAAAATGACAGCTATGTGGATGCGCTTCTGGAATTGTCAGATGTGATCTATACAGTAAATCTGACAAAGGATGTTCTGGAAAGAAGAATCGTATTGAATGGAAAAGAACAGAAGAGCCGGGAACTTTTTATGGACTACCCGCTTCCATGTTCTTATCAGGATTATTGCTGGGAATATGAGAAAAAAATTACTCAGGAAACAATTGCCGGTTACTGTATGACAGATAATTGCGAAAAGCTTCGTAAGAGGTTTGAGAACGGAGAAACCAATATGTCTGTGGAATATTGTGCCCGCGAAGATGATGGAAGTATCCGCTGGGTACAGAAAACAGTTCTTATGACCAGGATGGTGGTGTTTGATACAGAAATTCTTGCTGAGGTGCCTATGATCTATGCGATCATTCTGCTTCAGGATACCACACAGAGACATGAACGGGATGAGCAGGAACAGGCGCGCCTTCAGGCAGCATTCAATGAGATGCGTGCCGAGAGCAGGGCAAAAACGAATTTCCTCAGCCGAATGAGCCATGATATCAGGACACCTCTGAATGGTATTATTGGTCTGTTAAAGATTGACGAGACTCATTTTGAGGATAAGGAACTGATACAGGAAAATCATAAAAAGATGAAGATAGCAGCGGATTATTTGCTTTCCCTTATCAATGATGTTCTGCAGATGAGTAAAATAGAGGAAGGTCATATTGTTCTGACTCATGAATATATCTGTCTCAAAGATCTGGTCTATGAGATTGAGAGTATTATCACTCACAAGGCAGCAGATGAGGATATTCAGTGGATTTATGAGAAAAATAAGGAGAATATCCCTTATCCTTATGTCTATGGAAGCTCACTGCATCTTCGCCAGATTTTTCTGAACATCTATGGAAACTGTATTAAGTATAACCGGCCGGGAGGAAAGATCACTACGGTAATGGAGGCTGCAGATGTACATGATGGAATCTGTACATACAGATGGACGATTTCTGATACAGGTATAGGGATGAGTCCGGAGTTCCTGAGTCATATTTTTGATCCGTTCTCACAGGAAAAAACAGATGCCCGTAGTGTTTATCAGGGAACCGGTCTGGGAATGGCGATCACTAAAGGCTTGATTGAGCAGATGAATGGAAGTATTGAAGTAACAAGTCAGGTGGGAGTTGGATCTGTGTTTGTCATTACTATTCCATTTGAGATTGCCCGGGAACAGAAAAAGGATAAGGAAATTGCAGAGAAATATGATATTCGTGGACTGCATCTGCTGGCAGCCGAGGATAATGAGCTTAATGCGGAAATCATAGAAATGCTGCTGACAGATGACGGTGCGAAGGTTACAGTTGCAAAAAACGGCAGACAGGCGGTGGAGCACTTCGAAAATAATCCTCCGGGAACCTTTGATGCAATATTAATGGATGTTATGATGCCTGTTATGGATGGCATTGCAGCAACAAAAGCCATACGTGCCATGGACGACCGGCCAGATGCAAAAACAATTCCGATCATTGCAATGACTGCAAATGCATTTGAGGAAGATGCCAAAAGATGTCTCGCAGCCGGTATGACCGCACATCTGGCGAAACCTTTCCAGATAGAAGATGTGGAGAAAACCATTGTGGAGTGCTGTGGAAAGTGATGTCATTTGTAAGGTCTGTTGTTATGAGTAAATTATCATAAATAGAGTTAAAAGTCTGGATGATGATAATATGAGCAGAGAAAGGCGTGAGTCACAGAACTGACAGTCATCACAGGAAGGCTGATAAGACTGATTGCTGAAAGAGTTTTCTCTGAGATTGAACTACTGACATAGAATAAGAGAAGGTGCAAATCATAGAAATGTGGTTTGCACCTTCTTTTTTGCGTTCATCCACTGCAGAATTAATTGGATTAAGATACATTATTTACGAGGATTGCTATAAGCAAATTATTTTTGAGGGTTGCCATGGATTTTACGGAAGGCAGCAGTACTCTTACGTTCGATGATATCATAAGGAAATAATATTTTTAAATGCTTTTCATGACCGCCCTCAATACGGTCAATCAGTATTTTGGCTGCCATTTTTCCCATTTCATCAAGAGGAATGTGTGCTGTTGTTAATGAGGGAATCAGATATTGTGCTGTATCGATATCATCAATGCTGGCAACGGATACATCTTCGGGAATGCGAAGACCGTATTCCTTGATAGCTTTCATTGCACCGATTGCCGTAATATCATCAGCACAGAAGAAAGCAGTTGCATCACAGCCGCTTTTAAGAAGATGGCAGACACCTTTGTATCCCTCTTCTGTGGAATGAACAATGTTAGAGACGTATTTGGGACTGACAGAAATATCTGCATCTGTCAATGCAGAACAGTATCCAACATACCGGTTTTCATTCTGTGTTTCGCCGATGTAAGCGATTTTTCTATGACCCTGTTCTATAAGGCGGGTTACGACATCATAACTGATTTGTGTTCCATCACAGATAATCTGATCATATTTTGCATCCAGATTATTCAGACCGGAATAAACAACATACTGGAAATGTTTTTTCAGAAATTTCAAAAGCTCTTTATCACAACGACCCAAAACGGCAATGCCGTCAATATCATTGCTGGCAATTAACTGTAGAGTAAAAGGATCATCGATATCAAAAGCAGAAAATGTGTACTTTAAAATATAGTTATGACGGAATGCTTCCTGTTCAATATTTTTGGCCAATGTAGAGAAGAAATAATCAGATGCTCCATCCGGAACCCGTGCAAAGAGACAGGCAATAGAACGAAATGGTTCTGTGGAAGATGAATCAGGTTCTACAGTATTTTTTTTGAATGTCTTGGAATATAATTGGTACGTTTGGCTATTTCCCATATACGGTCTTGAACTTCCCTGCTCACGGGGCTATTAGTACTTTGATTGATTACACGTGAGACTGTTGAAATCGATACGCCTGCTTCTGCTGCAATTTCTCTCAGCGTCATAGGAGACCTCCTTTCTTGGGGTGCAGTGTTTTATGATACTTATGTCAGAACCAGGATGTCAGATTGCTGTATGAATTTACAGCTATATTGTTAACACAAGTATAGTTGATTCAAAGACAAAAATACAGATGCAATATAAGAAATGTATGAAAATATAAAGCAAACGTTTGCTGATAAATGAAGTGAATTTTTTTTAGTACATGATAAGATAAAATATAGAATCTATAGAATGTATTAAAAAATGGGGGAAATAAAATGGAAGAAAAAACAAAAAGTAAAGGATATGTACTGCGAAAATTATTTTTTGCATGTCTGTATCTCAGCACATTTACTTTCGGCGGCGGTTATGTAATTGTTACTTTGCTGAAAGAAAAATTTGTGGATCATTATCACTGGATCGAAGAAGATGAAATGCTGGATCTGGTTGCAATCGCCCAGTCTTCACCTGGAGCGATCGCAGTAAACGGAGCGATTATTGTGGGGTATAAGCTTGCCGGCACTACCGGGAATGCTGGTATCTGTCATTGGAGCGATCATTCCTCCGATGGTGATCTTATCTGTTATTTCTGTATTTTATGATGCGTTTTGTTCCAATTATTATATTGCGGCATTATTAAAAGGAATGACTGCGGGAGTTGGGGCAGTTATTATGTCTGTAGTGTATGATATGGGGAAAAATGTTGTAAAGTCAAAGGACTGGGTGAATGTGGTGATAATGATCATCAGTTTTTGTCTCAGCTATTTCCTGAATGTTAACATTATCTATATAATACTTTTGGTAGCTGTATTTGGAATGGTACGGACAATAGTAAAAGGAGGCAGGGAAAAATGATCTATATTCAGCTTTTTTTAAGTTTCATCCAGGTCGGGGCATTGAGTTTTGGAGGAGGATATGCCGCAATGCCGCTGATACAGGAACAGGTGGTGAATCTGCACAGCTGGCTTTCAATGAGCGAATTTACGAATCTGATAACGATCGCTGAAATGACGCCGGGACCGATTGCAGTAAACTCTGCTACTTTTGTAGGGATGCAGATAGCGGGAATCTTAGGTGCAATAATTGCTACATTGGGATGTATTCTTCCCTCCTGTATTATTGTAACCTTGCTGGCATATGTTTATATGAAGTATCGGAATATGTCTTTACTTCAGGGAACACTGGCATCTCTCAGACCGGCAGTTGTATCGATGATCGCCAAAGCAGGGGTAACGATTTTAATTTCTGCATTTTTCATTGATGGTACTGTAAATCTTATACGCCAGAATGTATGTGTGGAAATGATCATATTTTTTGTGGTCGCATTGGTGCTGCTTCGTAAATTTAAAATAAATCCTATATTGGCAATGGTTTTGTGTGGTGTGGCAAATGTGGTTTTGAACGCTGTAAAAAAAGCGTAAATCACTATATGGTAAATCAAACGTTTGCGTAATATTGAATTGCAAATATATCAAAATTACTATATTATTGAGTTAAATTGATAAAGCAAAAAAATAATCGGAAAACAAAGAGGTTGAAAAGATTAGTATCTTTTTGACCTCTTTGTTTTTTTATACGAAAGCAAAAATCAGTGAAAATCCTGTGAAAGAGAAAAAAATGGAAAAAAGCAATAAAAAAAATACACAAAAATTAGAAATGACAAATTATACAAAATATCCAGATAACGTTTTCATTAATTGTGCTTTTGTTTTTGCAAAAATATGTTAAGATAAGAGTACAAAGTGAAATTGAATAAAACATATTCAAGAAAAATAAAAAGTTTATTGTAAGATGCACAATAAACAGTGGAAAGGAAAGCGGAATATGTCACAAAATGTATTAGTGGTACATGGAGGTGGGCCTACAGCAGTCATCAATGCATCCCTTTACGGTGTGATCGAAGAAGCAAAACGAAATCCGGAGGTTGGAAAAGTTTACGGAGCGATTGGTGGAACCGGAGCAATTTTTTCAGAAACTTTCATAGATTTGACTTCGTTTGATGATGAAAAATTGAAACTTCTTTTGCATACACCTGCTTCGGCAATTGGATCTTCCAGATATCCTCTATATGAAAAAGATTATGAAAAAATGGTGGATATCTTTAAAAAACATGATATTAAATATGTTCTTCTGAATGGCGGAAACGGAACTATGGATGCATGCGGACATATTTATGAGGTCTGTAAGGATCAGGATATCAAAGTTGTTGGAATTCCAAAAACGATTGACAATGATATCGCAATGACAGATCACTCACCAGGATATGGAAGTGCGGCAAGATTTATTGCAGCTTCTACCCAGGAAGTTGGTGAAGATGTAAAATCTCTTCCCATTCATGTATGTATTATGGAAGCCATGGGAAGAAATGCAGGATGGATCACAGCAGCTTCCGCACTTGCAAGAAGGAAACAGGGAGATGCTCCTCACCTGATCTATCTGCCGGAACGAAACTTTAATGAAGATGAGTTTCTTGAGGATGTATCCAGACTTCAGAAAAAGCAGGGTGGAGTAGTAGTTCTGGTAAGTGAGGGACTTCATGATGCAAATGGAGAATCTATTGTTCCTCCGATCTTTAAATCAGAAAGAGCTGTTTATTATGGAGATGTAAGTTCACATCTTGCGAATCTGGTAGTTAAGAAACTTGGCGTAAAAGCAAGAAGCGAAAAACCCGGACTTTGCGGAAGAGCTTCTGTAGCACTTCAGTCACCGGTGGACAGAGAAGAAGCAAGACAGGCCGGCACAGTTGCACTGAGGAGTGCTGTTGAAAGAAACAGCGGAGTGATGGTAGGTTTTGAACGGGTTCCGGGAACGGTGTATCAGATGAAAACAAAGCTTGTTCCTATCAAAGAAGTTATGCTTTATGAACGGAAGATGCCTGACAATTTTATAAATGAAAGAGGTAACGATGTAACACAGGAATTTGTTGACTGGTGTCGCCCGCTGATCGGAGATCCACTTCCGGAATTCCTGAACTTCAAGGATTATCTTTAAAACGAAAAATATACAAAACAAAAATGAAAATGTTCCATTGAAAGGAGAGTAACTATGGAAAAAAAGAAAAAAGGAGTAATGCAGTCTATCCCGGGATGGGCATGGGTACTGATTTCCCTTGCGGCAGCAATCCTGTTATGGTATGCATTATCCATTAATCCAAAAACAGCACGAAGCTTCCCGTTTATTCCGGCTATTCTTGAGGCTGCCAAACGAATGATTGATAATGGCGCGCTTGGACAGGACTTCTGCAGTTCAATGATATCAATCCTGGCTGGATTTGCACTCGGTTTTGTAACCGCAGTACCGATTGCGTTTCTTATGGCATGGTATCTGCCGGTAAGAGGAGTTCTGGAACCATGGATTCAGTTTATTCGTAATATCCCGCCTCTGGCATATGTACCGTTGGTAGTTATTACAGCAGGTGTAGGTAGAAAACCTCAGATTATTGTTATCTGGATCGCAACATTCCTGATTATGACAGTTACAATTTATCAGGGCGTAAGAAACATTGATAATACCCTGGTAAAAGCAGCCAGAGTCCTTGGTGCAAAAGACAGAGATATTTTTGTGAAAGTTATTTTTCCGGCAACAACTCCGTTTATTTTGACAGCTGTTCGACTTGGTATTTCTGTTGCACTGACAACATTGATCGCAGCAGAAACAACAGGAGCAACTGCTGGTCTGGGAATGAGAATCCGCTCTCTGGCAAACAGTTTTGAAACAGCAGGTATGCTGATGTATATCATCATCATTGGTATTATTGGACTGGTAATGGAAAAAATCATTAAATTCTTAGAAGGAAGGTTAACAGGATGGCAGGAGAAGAGAGAGTGACAAAACTTAAGATTGATAACGTTAAAAAAATTTATCAGACTCGTAAGGGCGAGATGACTGCATTAAACGGAGTAAATCTTGATATTAAAGAAAATGAATTCATCTGTGTGGTAGGACCTTCCGGGTGCGGTAAATCTACATTGTTGAATATTATCGCAGGGCTGGATACTCCAACCAGTGGAGCGGTATATATTGATGGCAAGAAAATTGAAGGAACAGGTACTGAAAGAGGTGTTGTATTCCAGCAGTATGCATTGTTCCCATGGCTGACGGTTCTGAAAAATGTTATGTTTGGATTGAAATTGCAGGGCAAGAGCGATGCTGAAGCGAAAGAAATTGCAATGAAATATATCAAGATGGTACAGCTTGAAGATTTCGTAAATCATTATCCAAAGGAACTCTCCGGTGGTATGAAACAGCGTGTTGCAATTGCAAGAGCCTATGCTGTAAAACCTGAAGTACTTCTTATGGATGAGCCTTTCGGAGCTTTAGATGCGCAGACAAGAACTCAGCTGCAGACAGAACTTCTGAAAACATGGGAGAGTGAGAGAAAAACATGTTTTTTTATCACACATGATGTAGATGAGGCAATTATTCTGGCGCAGAGAGTTATCGTTATGAGTGCCAGACCTGGACGTATTAAAGATATTGTAGATATCGATATTCCATATCCACGTGATCAGGAAACAAAGATGAGCCCAAGGTTTATGGAATTGAAAAATCATATCTGGAGTCAGGTATATCAGGAATATCTGGAAGTAAGAAAATAATGAATTTTGGTCGTTGCTTGTATGGAACGGTTCAGAATAAAGAGAAACTATTAAATACTACCCTAAAAAGTGGAAAAGAAAGGAAGCAGGACAATGAGAAAAACATGGAAAAAGTTAGTAGCAATGGCAGTAACAGCATCTATGGTCATTTGTGGCGGAGCAATGGGAGTAAGTGCAGCGACAGAGGAAGAACCGGAAAAAGTAACTGTACATGTAGCTTATATGCCTGATTATGCAAGTTTAAATGGTCTTATCTCTGCAATTGAACTTGGATATTTTGATGATGAGAATATTGATGTACAGCTTACAGAGTTCTCCGATGGACCGACAATCATTCAGGCTATGGAATCTGGATCTATTGATGTTGGATACATCGGACAGGGAGCCCACAAACTTTGCATCAACGGTAAAGCTGATATCTTTGCACTTGCACATGTATCTAATGGTGATGCTGTAATCGGAAGTAAGGAAAAAGGAACAGATACAATTGAAGGATTAAAAGGAAAAACAATTGCTTATTCTTCAGGAACATCCAGTGAAGATATCCTGAATAAAACCCTTGCAAAAGGAGGTATGACGATGGATGATATCACAGCAATGGATATGGATGCAACAAACATTGTAACAGCAATGCTTTCTGGCAGTGTTGATGCGTGTGCAACATGGGTACCGAACTCTTTGAAAGTTCTTGAGGAACTTGGAGATGATGGTGTACAGCTGACAGATAACAAAACATTTATTGATCAAACTGTATCTCTTGCAAGTTGGATTGCAATGCCGAAATATGCTGAAGAAAATCATGACGTACTTGTAAGATTTGCAAGAGCTCTTTATAAAGGATTTGACTATCGTGCAGACCACAGCCATGATGATGAAGTGTGCGGCTGGATTGCTGACAAGATTAAACTTGAAAAAAATTCCCTTCTTGATCAGGTAGAAGTAGCAGACTGGACAACAAGTGAATTCATCAGGGATCATATGGATGATGTCAAAGGCTATTATGAACTGCAGCAGAAATCATTTGTTGAGAGCGGTGACTGTGAAGAAACACCAGTTGATAATTATGTTCTTTTCGATGTAATGGAAGAAGCTTGCGCAGAATAATAAGAAAGATTACACAGGCAGAGATGTCTGTGTAATCTTTAGAAAAAAATATACACTCGTGTGTATATTAAGAAAGTCATCCGGAAAGGAACAGAACAGTGGAGAGCGGACGACAGAAAGTAACAAGAAAAGATGTTGCAAGAGAAGCAGGAGTGTCGGAAACAATAGTTTCTTATGTACTTAACAAAAATCGTTATGTGAAAGAGGAAAAAAGGCAGCGTGTTCTTGAGGTTGTGGAAAAACTTCAGTATCATCCCAACAATATTGCAAGGGCTCTTCACGGAAAAGGCAGCCTGCAGATTCTTTTTCTTGCAGAAGAACTGAGCAGTGGTTATTTTTCCGAACTGGTAAGCCAGATGAGCAGGGATGCTTACAGACGGGGATATATGATCTCTCTTTGTGAGAGCCAGGAGGAAGATGAGTTTGTAAGTCAGATTCTAAGCAGGCAGTTTGATGGTTTATTTGTCAGTGCTTCCAGTGTAACAGACAGGGAACTGAAACTTCTGGTGAAGTCAGGAATCCCTATGGTACTGTTTTTAAACAGGGAGATCAGCTGTGAGCTTCAGGATACAGTTGTGGTAGATACAGGACTTTATGAAGGCAGCAGAGAATGTGTAAAATACCTTGTGAAAAATGGATGCAGAAATTTTGTTTATCTTGATAAAACAGGAAAACAATGTGACAGGGATATTCACTGGAAGGGATTTCTGGATCAGATAAAAGAATCAGAAATTACTTTTGCACAGGCGCAGAGGATTTCCGGATGTGAGGATATAAAAGAACTGGAACAGAGACTGCAGTTACTGCTGGAAGAAAATCCTTTTGTTGATGCAATAGTGGCAAGATATGACAATCTGGCTGCAGTGGCACTTTCTGTGGCAGGAAGAACCGGTAGAAAAGTCCCGGATGATCTGATGGTGACTGGATTTGATAATGATTTTATAAGTAATTATGTAAGCCCGGCTCTTACTACAGTGGAGATACAGAAAGAAGAAGTGGCAAAATTTGCAATAGAATCACTTCTGTCACTGATTCGTCATGATGAAGCAAATAAAAAAATAAGCTTTACAGCCAGGTTGGTTATCAGGGAAAGCACAGAGAAAAAATGTTATTGTAAACAGTAATGAAAAGATAAATAAATATAACCTGCCAGGAGCAGGGGAAAGAAGTGAAAATATGTTAGTTACAAGTAAGGAAATGCTCGAAAAGGCACGAAGAGAACATTATGCAGTGCCTGCAATGAACACACAGGGTGGAAACTATGATATTATCTGGGCGATCTGCAGAGCAGCGGAAGAAATGCATTCACCTGCGATCCTGGCTCATTATGTGGCTACAGGAGCATATTCCGGAGATGACTGGTTTGTAGAAGTATGTAAATGGTGTGCAAATAAAGTAAGTGTACCAATCGCGATCCATCTGGACCATGGTGACAGCTTTGATATCTGCATGAAATCATTAAAGAATGGATTTACGTCCCTGATGATCGATGGCTCTACAAAACCGATTGAAGAAAATGCCAGACTCACAAATGAAGTGATCAAGGTGGCAAAATGTTTCGATGTTCCTGTAGAAGCAGAGATCGGAGAACTTTTAAGATTAGATGAAGCCGGTGCTCAGATGGAGAATAAAAATGTAGCAAATCCGGAGCAGGTCCGTCAGTTTCTGGATTTGTGTCAGCCGGATTCCCTGGCTATTGGAATCGGAAATGCTCATGGATATTATAAGGGTGAACCGGATATCAAACTGGAAGTTCTGGAAGAAGTAAGGAAATTTACAGATATTCCATTTGTTCTTCATGGATGTACAGGTATGAGAGAAGATATCATCAAAGAAGCTATTAAGCTTGGTGTTGCGAAGATCAACTTTGGTACAGAAATCCGTTATAAATATGTAGAACATTATGAAGAAGCATTGAAGACAAATCATCAGGGACATTCATGGAAACTGTCACAGCTTGCAAATGATGCTCTGACAGAAGACATCAAAAAGATCATCCGTCTTGCAGGTTCAGAAGGAAAGGCCTGAGAAGATAAAAGCAATTAAAATAAAATCACAAGGGAATTAAATTCAGGAGGAAATATAAATGAAAAAAAACAGTGAACTGACCTATAAAGAAATGTACCAGCAGCCGGCTTCTTTTCAGGCTGTCAATGATACTCTGGAGGATATTTTCAAAACTCTGGACAAGGTATTCTTCGGTGAGAAAAAATATGATGAGCTGATTTTTACAGGATGTGGAACTTCTCTTTATCTGGCACAGGCTTCAGCAGCAGCATTTTCCACTTATACAGGAATTCCGTCAAAGGGAGTTCCATGCTCTGAGCTGTATTATTTTCCGGAAACTTATGTAAAAGAAGGAAGAAATGTGCTGATCCTTCCGATTACTAGAAAAAGCTATACTACAGAAGTAAGAATGGCTATTGATAAAGTTCGTACTTATCCTCAGGTTACTACACTGGCTATTACCTGTGACAAAGACAGTGAAAAATATAATGACTATTACATTCTTTCACCGGATACAGCTGAAGACAGTGTTATCATGACACGTTCTTTTACAAGTATGTTATATATGGCTGTTATCATGGCTATGTATGTAGGCGGTAAGAAAGATGAAATTGCTGCAATGAAAGATTATGCTCCATATTCTGAAAAGGTTCTGAAAGAAATGGATGAACTGTCTGCAAAAATCATGAATGAGCATAAAAACCTGAATCTCTACATTATTCTTGGACAGGGTATTTATTATGGTGTTGCCAATGAATGTATGAATAAGATGAAAGAAATGGGACTCAGCAATTCTGAAGGATATTATGATCTGGAATACCGTCATGGGCCAATGAGTCTTGTAGACGAAAATACACTGATCGTGTGCTTAAGCAATAAAGCCTGCAGAGATGGTGACAAAGCACTTATGGAACAGATGAAGAGTTATGGTGCAATAGTTGCAGTTCTTGGCGGAGAACTGGGAGATACTTTTGATCAGATCGCTGATTACGTATATTCCATGGATAAAGAATGGAATGATATGCAGTACAGTGCAATCATCGGATTTATCGGACAGCTTCTTGGATATTATATTGCAGACAGTAAGAATCTGGATGCAGATTCACCGAGACACCTGACACAGGCTATTGTATTGAAATAATTTAACTTGTTGTGCTAGATAAAATAAAATATAAAGAAACTTCAACAAAATATGCTATCCTTTTTGTAGGGAATACAACGAAAGGAGGCATCATTATGTTGAAGTTCCAAGATAATAATACCACTGTTATTGCAACTTTTGAAGACTTTATTTTAACCGCTTACGTTATTATTGACGAATTGTATCATCAGTTTGCACCTCCAGA
>ENA-OQKT01000031-OQKT01000031.1-human-gut-metagenome-genome-assembly--contig:-NODE-31-length-22905-cov-5.856001_pt1 | contig 22905 bp, 25 predicted proteins | sample MGYA00242650_ERZ504801 | MGnify/ENA primary metagenome ERZ504801 (study PRJEB26092, sample SAMD00036396) | human gut metagenome | host: Homo sapiens | study: EMG produced TPA metagenomics assembly of...
GGTGGCAATCCCATCCACATAAATCTCAATGTCCGCAAGAAACTTGATAAAATCTTTATGTGTGGCAAGCTCACAGAGCAGACGGTTGTTAAATCCGACTGCTTTTCAGAAGTGCTACCATCTCATCATTCAAATGCAGCTCTGTTAGTGGCGTGTTAATCTGCTCCCTGTTCTCTGTCCGGCACAGCAGATAATCAACGGAAACCTCATAGAAGTCTGCCAGCGTGATAAGGTTGCCATGATTGATTTCCTTAAAATCCTCTTTTTCATAACTTCCGAGAGCAGATTTGGAAATACCCGTCAGCTTTGATAATTCTTCCAGATTTAAGCCTTTGTCCTTGCGGAGTTCCCAAAGGCGTTCCTGTATGCTTGTTGCTCCTTTCATGGGCGCACGCTCCTTTCCGGCGGTTGCATTGCTGCCGCTTAACTGGATTATAGCACACTTTCCGCAATCGTGGAAATTTCTGATTTTTACCCCTAATTCCTACTTTGTGGACATACGGCACAGGGCACAAAAATGTTCTATGATACAGGTAGTTCATCGATGGATTATTCCAATCGAATGACCAGCCTGTGTGGGATATGCTTCCCCGGCGATGTAGCGCCATGACTTTTGGCAGGGATATGGAGGAACCCTGACCGAAACGAGCGTACCAAAGGGAGCGATACGCCGCTGTGAGATTCAGGGGAGGAACGACACCGGGGAGAACTGGCGAACTGACACCGAAATGATACCGAAACACGACAATCTGATAGGGGGATAGTCTACCCTATCGCTGATACTTCGGGAGATTTTAGGCGGCTCTATGGCTGTAATTTTGCCGAAAATCGCCCCGAAACCATACACTAAAACGGGAGGAAACACAATATGCCGAGAATGAGTAAAAAGAGGAAATATGAGCTTTCCTTTTACCTCAATGACCGGGGGCGTGTCACTTACAACGAATTATGCCGGAAATGCCAGCATGGGTGCAAGCAGAGCTTCCGGGCGGTTGTGATTGACTGCCCCCGTTATTTATCCAAACGAGCAAAGAAAAAGGAGGAACACACCGAATGAATTTTGAATTTATGACGATAGACACACCATTGCCGCCCTGTATGCCCTTTCCCAGAGCGTTGACAGGATTTCCAGTCAGCAGCACCGCAAAGGTCATGTACTGCCGGATGCTGGACGCTATGCTATCCAAAGGGCAGGAGGACGAGAACGGAATCCTGTTTGTCTGCTTCCCTGTCACAGCCATTGCCGCAGTCCTGTCCCGCAGTCCCATGACGGTCAAGCGTTCTCTGAATGAACTGGAAACCGCCGGACTTATCATGCGGGTGCGTCAGGGCGTTGGAGAACCAAACAGGATTTATGTGCTGATACCGGGAAAGGAGGACGCTGCCCTTGCCTGATACCTCAAAGCTGGAAAAGCTCAACCGGGAGCTGGAGAAAAGCGAAAAGAAACTGCGGAAAGCCATCAATGATGAAAAGGCATTGCAGCACCAGTTAAAGCAGCTTACCCGAAAGGAACGGACGCACCGGCTCTGTACTCGTGGCGGTATGCTGGAAAGTTTTCTGCAAGAGCCGGAACGCCTGACAGATGATGATGTCATGCTGTTGTTGAAACTCATTTTTCACAGGCAGGACACGCAGGAACTATTGAAAAAACTGCTGGAACGGGAGAAGCCGGAAACCCCTTAGTTTACTAAGGGCGCAATTATACACCACCCAGAGGTTGGTGCATTGCGTTCTCCGAAGGCTCCTCGCCGGAGGGCTGTGATTTTCCGCAGTCATGGTCTGCTCCAAATCAAACAGGGGACGCTACGCTTCCCCTGCGCTGGCTGCCGCCAGCTACCCTTTTGTGGACTTGCCATCTGGGGACACCTTGCGTTGCAAGCTGTTCCCAGCCGACAAGTTTCATAAAATATGCTATCTTTTCGATAGGCAATAAAGTATAATGAAGTCAGCAATAAATCAGGAATTTGAGGTCAAGGATTAAACGGGAGGTTTATATAGAAAAAATACCAATGTCCTTGCTGCGGATATTTTACCTATAATGTTCCGGCAAATAAAGATTGTGGGTATATTTGCCCCGTTTGTTTTTGGGAGAATGACCCGTTCATTGCTTCTGATAACGAACCAAGCGACTCTAATCATGGAATAACACTAAAAGAAGCGAAATTCAATTTCTCAAAATTTGGTGCTTGTGAAAAAGAAATGTTATGTTATGTCCGATCACCAAGAGATGATGAAAAAGAAATTTCATAGCGACAACTTCCAACTTGTAGAACTGAAAAATTGAAATTTGATGGGATGGTGATATTATGAAAAAGATAATGGCAGTTATGCTATCGTTGCTTGCTTGTACGGTTCTGCTTGCAGGGTGCAACACTTCCTCCGAAAGCAATGAAGAACAGTCCTTAAAGGTATATTCATTTAGCGGAGAAAATGAATATATTTCTGTGTCGAATGGTGTAATTATTTTAGATGGCAAAGATGAAATTTGCTATGGTGGTGATTTGAAAGTGATGTCAGACGATTTTGCTAATATTACCACATACTCAACGACCATTTATATCAATGGAAGCGAAAAAGAAACTCTGCTTTCTAATGGTGTTGATGATCAGACAGGTGAGACAATAGATGTTTCTGGAAATGTTGGACAAATTTCTGGTGACATTCTCAGAGATAGTGACGCTGATAAGTTGACTGATAATTTGTGGTTTGAATTGAAAACAACCAATTTGAACGGAGAAGAAAGCACTTATCGGGTACAGTTAGAGACAACTGAAATCACAAAGGAAGTCAAAAAGTAACCCCAAACTCTTACAACTAAATACCCGCCGCCCACAAAGCGGCACACCAAGCAGGAAATCTGAAAAAGGTTGCCTGCTTTTTTTCTGCCCAAAATGAGGTGGTAAAACGCCACCCCATCCGCCAATCACAGAAAGGAGTGACACGAAATGCCCTGTCCGCACAACGAAATTTCTATTGTGCAGCGCAGCCAACAGCAGTCTGCGATTGCCGCCGCTGCTTACCAGAGTGGCGAAAAACTGTTCTGTGAATACGACCAGCAAGTGAAGCACTACCCGGAAAAGCGTGGTATCGTCCACAATGAAATCCTGCTCCCGGCAAATGCCCCACAGAAATATGCAGACCGCAATACCCTATGGAACGCCGCCGAAGCGGTGGAGAAGCAATGGAACTCCCAGCTTGCAAGGCGGTGGGTGCTTACCATCCCCAGAGAGATACCGCCTGACCAGTACGCTGTCCTTGTCCGGGAGTTTTGTGAGCAGCAGTTTGTTTCCAAAGGCATGATTGCTGATTTTGCAATCCATGACCCCCATCCGCCGGGACACAATCCCCACGCCCATATCATGCTCACTATGAGGGCAATGGACGAACATGGAAAATGGCTTCCCAAGAGCCGCAAGGTTTATGACCTTGACGAAAACGGGGAACGGATAAAACTTCCGTCCGGCAGATGGAAAAGCCACAAGGAGGATACGGTGGATTGGAACGACCAGAAGTATTGCGAAATCTGGCGGCATGAATGGGAGGTCATCCAGAACCGCTATCTGGAAGCCAATGACCGTCCGGAGCGTGTGGACTTGCGTTCCTATGCCAGACAGGGGCTTGATATTGTCCCCACTGTCCATGAGGGGGCTGCTGTCCGGCAGATGGAAAAGCGTGGTATCCAGACGAATATCGGAAACCTGAACCGGGAAATCAGAGCCGCCAACAGTCTGATGAAGTCCATCCGGCAGCTTATCCAAAACCTCAAAGGCTGGATTACCGAGCTGGGAGAAAAACGGAAAGAGCTGCTTGCACAAAAAGCGGCGGAGGAAGCGACACTTCTTCCCAATCTGCTGATGAAGTATATGGAGATACGAAAGGAAGAACGGAAGGACTGGACAAGGGCTGGACAGAACCGGGGGACTTCACAGGACTTAAAGGCAGTCAGCGAAGCCCTGTCCTATCTCCGGCAAAAGGGGCTTTCCACTGTGGAGGACTTAGAAGCATTTCTGGAATCTTCCGGGAAATCAGCCGCAGATTACCGCAATCAGATGAAGCCAAAGGAAGCCCGCAGCAAAGTGATTGACGGGATTCTTGCCAGCCGGACAGACTGCAAGGAATGTAAGCCTGTCTATGAGAAGTACCAGAAGATATTTTTCAAGAAAACAAAGGAGAAATTCAAACAGGAACACCCGGAGGTTGCCCGGTATGCGAAAGCCGCCGCCTACCTTGCCAAGCACCCGGACGATAAGGACAGCACCCAAAAGGAACTGCAAGAGGAGCAGGAAAAACTTCTGGAAGAAATCGCAGAGCTGAAAGTACCGCTGACCGAGGTACAGGAGGATTTGAAGAAGCTGCGGGACATCCGCTACTGGGTACGGAAAGCCACACCCGGCACAGAGGAAAGCAAAGAGCCGCCCAAGAAGCAGCCCATCAAGGAAGTCTTGCAGGATAAGGCAGACGAGAAAAAGGCTCAAAGAACCGCCCCGGCACAGGCGAAACACAGACAACAGGATATGGAACTTTAACAGGCACTTGCCATTTTCAATCAGAGAATGTCAGGTGTTTTTTCTTTTTTCAAGGAGGGATAGATTTGAATGTATTTGAAGCTGTGAAGCAGTCCGTCACAACAAGACAGGCTGCGGAGCATTATGGAATCCGTGTAGGTCGGAACGGGATGGCTTGCTGCCCGTTCCATAATGATAAAACCCCAAGCATGAAGCTGGATCGGCGTTACCACTGCTTCGGCTGCGGTGCGGATGGGGATGTGATTGATTTTGCCGCCGCCCTGTATGGGCTGGGAAAGAAAGAAGCCGCCGTACAGCTGGCACAGGACTTCGGGCTTTCCTATGAGGACTGGAAACCGCCGGGGAAGGTAAAAAAGCCCAAGCCCCGGCAGAAATCCCAGGAGGAACAGTTTCAGGAAGCAAAGAGCCGCTGCTTCCGTATTCTTGCCGATTATCTTCACTTGCTTCGGGCATGGAGAAAGGATTATGCCCCGCACTCCCCGGAGGAAGCCTTTCATCCCCGGTTTGTGGAAGCCTTACAGAAGCAAGACCAAGTGGAATATCTGCTGGATGTGCTGCTCTTTGGGGAGACAGAGGAAAAAGCGGCTTTGATTACGGACTACGGAAAGGATGTGATACAGCTTGAACAGCGAATGGCAGAGCTTGCAGCCGCAGACGCAGCAAGAACTAAAAAACACCATGAACGCCATGCAGCCGCCCCAGAGCATTGAGGAAATCAAGGCGGGGCTGGAAACTACCGAGAAAGGCGGTGTCCGTCAGAGCATACGGAACTGCCTGACCGTATTCCAGCGTGACCCGCTGCTTTCCGGGGCTATCGCATACAACATCCTGACCGACCGCAAGGACATCATAAAGCCCATCGGCTTCCACAGGGAAAGCACCGCCCTGAACGATACGGACATGAAGTATCTGCTTCTCTATCTGGAAGAAACCTACGGGCTTACCAATGAGAAGAAGATTGATAACGCCATCGGGATTGTGGCGAATGAAAACAAGTACCATCCCATCCGGGACTATCTCAATACCCTTGTGTGGGACGGGACAGAGCGAATCCGTTTCTGCCTGCGGCACTTTCTGGGGGCTGACGCAGACGATTACACCTATGAAGCGTTGAAGCTGTTCCTGCTGGGTGCAATCTCACGAGCCTTTCAGCCGGGGTGCAAGTTTGAAATCATGCTCTGTCTGGTAGGCGGTCAGGGGGCTGGCAAGTCCACCTTCTTCCGTCTGCTGGCAGTCCGGGACGAGTGGTTCTCCGATGATTTGCGGAAGCTGGACGATGACAATGTGTACCGCAAGCTGCAAGGTCACTGGATTATCGAAATGTCGGAAATGATGGCAACCGCCAACGCCAAGAGCATTGAGGAAATCAAGTCATTTTTAAGCCGGCAGAAAGAGGTTTACAAGATACCCTATGAAACCCACCCGGCAGACCGCCCCCGTCAGTGCGTGTTTGGCGGCACTTCCAATGCCCTTGACTTCCTGCCCCTTGACCGTTCCGGCAACCGCCGCTTTATCCCCGTCATGGTGTACCCGGAGCAAGCCGAGGTTCACATTTTGGAGGACGAAGCTGCTTCCAGAGCCTATATCGAGCAGATGTGGGCGGAAGCGATGGAGATTTACCGAAGCGGCAGGTTCAAGCTGGCTTTCAGCCCCGCCATGCAGCGGTATCTCAAAGAACACCAGCGGGATTTTATGCCGGAGGACACCAAAGCCGGAATGATACAGGCGTATCTTGATAAGTACACCGGGAGCATGGTCTGTTCCAAGCAGCTCTACAAGGAAGCCTTGAACCATGCCTTTGACGAGCCGAAGCAATGGGAAATCCGGGAAATCAACGAGATTATGAATCAGAGCATTACCGGCTGGCGGTACTTCCCGAACCCAAGAATGTTTTCCGAATATGGCAGACAAAAGGGCTGGGAGCGTGAAAACCCGGCAACGGACTCCGGCAACCCGTCTGAAAAAACGATGGACGGTTTTGTGGAGGTCACAGAACAGATGGAGCTTCCATTCTGAAAATGACAGCCCGTTGCACCCCCTGTTGCTATCCCGTTGCCGAGCCGGTTGCCGGGGAAAAACCCTTATTTCCGGGCTTTTCTCCCTTATAACAACCAAAACAACAGAAAAATAAAAGAAAAGTATAAATAGTAACCATCGCCAGATTGAGATTGTTTGCAAGGTCTTTTGAAGCCCGTTGCCGGACTTCGTTGCCGACACCCTCTGTCTGGCTATTTTCATGTATGGAGGATAACTGCCTATGGCAAAAAACAAAACAGAGATTCATGTGACTACTGTGTTTGACGGGGAGCTTGACGCAACCGATGTATTCGTCAGCCTGATTTCCCAGAAATACGGAAAAACAAATACAAAAGAATATCTTGCTAAAAAGAAAGATATGAAGTATAATGAAGATGAGGTTCAAAAGAGCCAGATACCGTCTGGATTGTGTGGGTAAATGGCTATGATGAACGAAATGGAATACAGAACAATCGGAAAGGCACTTGCCGGGGGCTATCGTGCGGCGGTCTATTGCAGGCTGTCAAAGGACGATGACCTGCAAGGCGAAAGTGCCAGTATCGCAAACCAGCGTGATATGCTGGAAAAATACTGCGAAAAGCAGGGATGGGAGGTTGTGGCAGTCTATCAGGACGATGGCTTCACAGGTCTTAATATGGAGCGTCCTGATTTACAGAGAATGTTGAGAGCCATTGAGCGCAGGCAGATCAACCTTGTCATCACGAAAGACCTCAGCCGACTGGGGCGTAACTATCTGCAAACCGGGCATTTGATTGAGGACTTTTTCCCAAGAAACGGTGTCCGCTATATCGCCATGAATGACGGTATCGACACCCTGCGGGATAACAACGATATTGCCCCGTTCAAGAATATCCTGAACGAGATGTACAGCAAGGATATTTCCAAGAAAGTCCATTCCTCTTATCTTCTGAAAGCGCAGAAAGGACAGTTTACCGGGTGTCTTGCCCCGTTTGGGTATCGGAAAGACCCGGAGGACAAAAACCATCTGCTCATTGACGAGGAAACCGCCCCGATTGTGCGGCTGATTTTCGGATATGCCCTGAACGGTCATGGTCCGAACTATATCCGCAGACGGCTGGAGGAAGAAAAAATCCCCTGCCCCACATGGTGGAACCGGGAACGGGGGCTTCGCAATACCCGCACCAAATGGGAAAAGAAAGACCCGGAAAACGGGCGGTATATGTGGGACTTCTCCGTTATCAAAGACCTTTTGATGAATCCCGTCTACACCGGGGCGATTGCTTCCCAGAAAAAGGACTACCGTTTCAAAATCGGCACGATTGGGGAAAAGAAGCCGGAGGACTGGATTGTGGTGGAGGGACAGCATGAACCGCTGATTGACCGCATGAGCTTTGACATTGTGCAGAACAAGCTGAAATCCCGCCAGCGTCCGGGGCAGACCAATGAAATCAGCCTGTTTGCCGGACTGATAAAATGCGGCGAGTGTGGGAAGTCGCTGACGATACGCTACACAAACGCAAAACATCCCCAGCGGATATACTCCTGCAAGACCTACAATGCCTTTGGAAAGAACCACTGCACCCAGCACCGGATTGATTATGACACCCTTTACAGCCATGTGCTGCGGAAAATACGGGAATGTGCCAGAGCTGCCCTGATGGACGGGGAAGCGGTTGCCGACCGCCTGACCAATACCTGTGAAGCCGAGCAGCGGGAACAGCGGGAAGCAATGGAACGCTCCCTTACAAGGGACGAGGAACGGATTGAGGTTCTGGACAAAATGGTAATGCGGCTTTATGAGGATATGATTGCAGGGCGTATCAGTGAGCAGAATTTCAACACCATGCTGGAAAAGACACAGACCGAGCAGACGGAGCTTAAAACAAAAGTGTCCGAGGGCAGAAAGCGGCTGTCCGATGAAGTCCAGCTTGCCAATGACGCAAAACAATGGGTGGAAGCCATTCAGGAATACGCCAACATCACAGAGCTGGACGCAGCCACCCTCAACCGCTTAATCAAAGAAATCGTCGTGCATGAGCGCATTGACGAAGATAAAACAAGACACATTTCTATCGAAATTCATTTTAATCTCAAACCCATCCCGGAGGTGGAACAGGTCACTGCCTGACCTGTCCCGCCGGGACGGTTCTCTTAAAAACACCATATAGATTTTTGTACGCCGCCGCCCGCCATCGAGCAGAGTTTTACACCTAATTGGGGATAAAACAGCTCATGGCGGGCGGCGGCATCATCGTCATTGGCACCACACTGATCCCTCTGCTGTCTGGCCTGTTTTAAGGTAGGCGCTTATGGATTTTCTCACCGACTGGCTCACAAACTGGCTCAAAGAGCTTCTGATTGGCGGGATCATGGGGAACCTCGAAGGTCTTTTTGATACTGTCAATACCCAAGTCGGAGAGATTGCGGCACAGGTAGGGACTACCCCGGCGGCGTGGCACGCCGGGGTTTTCTCCCTGATCCGACAGCTTTCCGAAACGGTGATCCTGCCGATTGCCGGAATGGTGCTGACCTTTGTTGCCACTTATGAGCTCATACAGATGCTTTTGGAAAAGAACAATATGCACGAGGTTGACGTTGCGAACCTCTATAAATGGATGTTCAAAACAGCCTGTGCAATCCTGATCCTGTCAAACACATTCAATATCGTCATGGCCGTGTTCGATGTCTCGCAGAGCGTCATCGCGCAGGCAGGCGGGCTCATTCAAGGCTCTACCGATGTTTCGGCGGATATGCTTGCTGAACTGGAAACCTCGCTGGAGGCGATGGACTTGGGGCCGCTTTTGGGGCTGTGGCTGCAGTCTGCGCTCATTGGCTTCACGATGAAGGCGATGGGAATTATCATTTTCGTTTTGGTGTATGGCAGGATGCTGGAAATCTATCTGCTGACCAGTCTGGCCCCCATCCCCGTTGCTACGCTTTCCAACCGGGAGCTTGGCAGCACCGGGCAAAACTACATCAAGTCCCTGTTTGCCGTGGGCTTTCAAGGGCTGCTGATTCTTGTATGTGTTGCAATTTACGCGGTGCTCATTCAAGGCATCGCAACAAGCGGCGATCCCATCGGGGCGATTTGGGGAACTGTGGGCTACACGGTTTTGCTTTGCTTCATGCTCTTTAAGACCGGGAGCATTGCCCAGCGTATCTTTGGCGCTCACTAACAGGAGGAGATGCTTATGCCGAGAAGATACGGGGCGGATGGAACGCGCTTATGGAATGGAAAAACGCCGGAGGAGTTTACTGAAGCGGACGCTTACCGCTTTATGGCGGAAACGGAGGCCGTCCTGCAAAGAAAAGAGCTGATGGACGATCCCGCCCAGCCTGCTCCGGCAAGCGGAAAGGAGGAATTTTATCTGAGTAAGAAGGACGATGTATTGCTGACCCCGGAGCAGATTGCTGCGGAGGAACGGCGCTGGCTGTTTGATGCTCCCATCGCGGAGCTTGCAGAAGTCAAGGGCGTTAGCATTGATGAGGCAGTAAAAATGCGGACAGATGCTGTCTTGCAGGAGGCGGTTGTTCCGATCACGGTATCTGTCCGCCCGATTGAGCCGCAGGGAAAACTGATCGGCTTCGCCAGCGTCAATTTTGGCGGTGTGGTCATCGACGATTTTAAGGTTGTGGACGGGAAAAACGGGATTTTCCTCGGCGCTCCCTCTAAACCTGATCCTGCCAGCCGGACGGGATACCGGGCTACGGTTCGGATTCCTGACCGAGCCACACAGGAACGGATCAATGCGGCTGGTGTGGAGGCGTATCATGCGGCAGTGGAACAGCTTGTTGCACGGGCCCAGGCGGTACGGCCTGCCCCAATCAAGGAGCAGATGGCCGAGGCTGCAAAGCAAGCGGGAAAAGAAAACGCTGCCCGGCCTGCGCCTGCCAAGGCAAAGGAGGCCCGTAATGACCGATAGCCGCACTTTGGGACAAAGTATCCCGAAGGAGGGCTTGTTTCTCATGGATGGCATTGAGGGCCTGCGCTCCCTGCCCAAACATAGCGTGGATATGCTGTTGACTGATCCGCCTTACGGCACAACCCGGAATTATTGGGATGTGCCCCTGCCGCTCCCAGAGCTGTGGGAGGCGGTGAAATGGGCGGTCAAGCCGAATGGCGCAGTGCTGTTTTTCGCACAGTGCCCCTTTGACAAGGTGCTGGGCGCATCCAACCTCGCCATGCTCCGCTATGAGTGGATTTGGTACAAAGAGCGCGGAACGGGCTTTCTCAATGCAAACCGGGCTCCGCTGAAGAAGTCCGAGAACATCTTGGTGTTTTACCAAAAGTCCCCGGTCTACAATCCACAGTTTACTTACGGCAAGCCATATACCCGTGTTCATTCCCGAAGCGGTACAAGCTCTAACTATGGGAAATTTGAACGGCAGGGCTCAGAGTCCAACGATGGCCGCCGCTATCCCGGAAATGTGCTTTTTGTGCCTACGGTGTCCGGCGGCATCCATCCCACACAGAAGCCCGTGGAGCTTTGTGAGTATCTGATCCGCACCTATACCCGCCCCGGCGAATTGGTCGTGGACATTTGCGCGGGCTCCGGCACAACCGCGATTGCAGCCATCAACACAGAACGCCGCTTTGTATGCTTTGAAACGGCCCCGGCCTTTTATGCCGCAGCCAGTGAGCGTATTCGTGCGGCGCAGGCAGTAAAAAGTTCTGGCGAGAAAGGAGTGTAATTATCCAGCAGTATTCTATCATTTACGCCGATCCCCCTTGGCGCTACTCGGCTAAGAAAGTACAGGGCGCGGCGGAAAACCATTATCCCACTATGAGCATTGAGGAGTTATGTGCGTTGCCTGTGGCTGATCTTGCAGCCCCGGACAGCGCACTCTTTTTATGGGCCACTTTCCCGCAGCTCCCGGAGGCGCTCCGGCTGATCGAGGCTTGGGGCTTCACCTATAAATCCGTTGCTTTCGTCTGGCTGAAAAAGACAAGAAGGCGGATAGCTGGTTTTACGGCCTTGGCTTCTGGACAAGGGGCAATGCAGAAATCTGCCTGCTGGCAACCAAGGGCCACCCGAAGCGGCAGGCTGCCAACATCCATCAATTTATCGTTTCCCCGATTGAGGCCCACAGCAAAAAGCCAGACGAGGCCCGCGAAAAAATCGTTTCCCTGATGGGAGATCTGCCCCGCGTGGAGCTCTTTGCCAGGCAGACCCCGCCCGGTTGGGCTGTGTGGGGAAATGAAGTAACACCAACCATCCCGGACTTTGGGACACATTGTCCCGAAGTGCAGAAAGGAGTGTAATCTATGCCCTATGTAAACGTACCAAACGATTTATCCAAAATCAAAACAAAGATGGCTTTCAACCTCACCAAACGCCAGCTTGTCTGCTTCGGCAGCGCGGGCGCGGTGGGGATTCCGGCCTATCTGCTGACCCGTGGCACCCTCGGCAATACCGGGGCGATGTTTCTCATGCTGGGAATTATGCTCCCGGCGTTCCTGCTGGCGATGTATGAAAAGGACGGCTTGCCCTTTGAAAAGGTTGTGCGAAACATCATCCGGGCCAAGTTTCTAAGGCCGGGGATCAGGGCCTACCGAACCGAAAACATTTATGCGCCCTTTGCCGGGCCGGGCGCTGGAAAGGAGGATGTGATTGAAAAACACAAAGAAGAAAAACGGAGCCGCCGCCAAGGGTAAAGGCCGGGCGACCCTGTCTGCCCAACAGACAATCCCGTATCTGTCCATGCACCCGGACGGTGTGTGCAAGCTCCCGGGCGGGCTCTATACAAAAACCGTGGAATATGAGGACATCAATTACTCCGTGGCATCCACCGAGGATCAGACCGCCATATTCAGCGGATGGAGCTCATTTCTTAACTACTTTGACAGTTCGCTGCCGTTCCAGCTTTCCTTTATCAATCGCCGTTCCCATTCCCGCAGCCGCTATCAAGTCAATATCCCGAAAGCGGATGACAACTATAACAGCGTCCGGGACGAGTTTACCGGGATGCTGAAAAATCAGATTGCCAAAAGCAATAACGGCATTGAACGCTCAAAATACATCACCTTTGGCATACCCGCCGAGGGGATTGCGGAGGCTCGGCCCCGTCTGGAGCGTGTGGAGGCTGATGTCATGGGAAACTTTAAGCGGCTGGGCGTTCCCTCGGAGCCTATGGACGGGCGGGCCCGCCTTGCGCTGCTTCATAGCCAGATGCATCCGGGGAGCCGCGAGGCGTTCCGCTTTTCGTGGAAAGACATCCCGCAGACCGGGCTCGGCACAAAAGACTTTATTGCCCCGGACAGTCTCAACTTCCGCCAGTCCCGCACATTCCGCATCGGCCAGTATTGGGGCGCGGTGTCCTACTTACAGATTATGGCATCAGAGCTTTCGGATAAGCTGCTGGCGGAAATCTTGGATCTGGATGCAGAAATGACTGTGACCATGCACATTCAGACCGTGGATCAGCTCAAGGCAATTAAGACCATCAAGGGGAAAATCTCGGACATCGGAAAAATGAAAGTAGAGGAACAGAGAAAGGCTGTGCGCTCCGGCTATGACCCGGATATTCTTCCCCCTGACCTGATCACATTCAGCAAGGACGCAGCGGAGCTTTTGGCTGATTTGCAATCCCGCAATGAGCGAATGTTTCTGCTGACCTTTACGGTGGTAAACCTTGCCCCTACTCGCCAGCGGCTGGAAAACGATGTGTTTACCGTGGGCGGTATCGCGCAGAAATACAACTGCGCTCTGCGCCGTCTGGACTGGCAACAGGAACAGGGCTTTGTTTCCTCGTTGGCCCTTGGTTACAACGAGGTAGAAATCCAGCGCGGTATGACCACCAGCTCCACAGCCATCTTTATTCCTTTTATGACAAGGGAGCTCCGCATGGCTGGGCAGGCCCTCTACTATGGCATGAACGCACTTTCTCACAATGTCATCATGGCTGACCGCAAAAAGCTGAAATCGGCAAACGGGATGTATTTGGGCTCTACGGGCTCCGGCAAGAGCTTTGCCGCAAAGCGCGAGCTCTTGAATGTGTTTCTCACCATCCCGCAGGATCGGATCATCGTGGTTGACCCGATGGGCGAATACGCGCCACTGGTGCGAAGGCTGGGCGGTCAGGTGATCGAGATTGCCCCGGACAGCCCGCACCACCTCAATCCGATGGATGTGGAGCTCAATATGGCCGCCGGAGAAAGCCCGCTTTCCATGAAGGCGGATTTTCTTTTGTCCCTGTGCGAGCTGGTGGTCGGCGGCAAGGAAGGCTTGCAGCCCATTGAAAAGACGGTCATTGACCGCTGTGTGCGTTTGGTGTACCGGGAACAGGCGCTCGGACTGGAAACCGCAAAAACACCGCTGTTGCAGGATTTGTACGAAGAGCTCTTACGCCAGCCGGAGCCCGAAGCCCGGCGCGTGGCAACTGCCTTAGAGCTTTATTGCACAGGCTCCCTCAATCTTTTTAACCATCCTACCAACGTCAAAACGGACAGCCGTGTGGTGTGCATCGTTCTGAAAAACATGGGTGAAAATCTTAGAAAGATTGCAATGCACATCACAAATGAGTTTGTTTCGCAGGCGGTGGATCAGAACTTCCACGAGGGTGCGGCGACTTGGTGCTACTTTGACGAGTTTCATATCCTGCTCCGCGATCCGCTGACGGCCAGCTACTTTGTGGCAGTCTGGAAAATGCTGCGTAAAAAAGGATGTGTGCCGTCTGCTTTGACGCAGAACGTCAAAGACCTTTTGGCCAGCCGGGAAATCGAGAACATTCTGGACAACACGGATTTTATGATCCTGCTTTCGCAGGCGCAGAGTGACCGTACCATTCTGGCAAAACAGCTCGGCATTTCCGAGCACCAGCTTTCCTATATCACACACAGCAATTCCGGCGAGGGCCTGTTGTTCTATGGAAATGTGACCATCCCGTTTGTGGATCGGTTCCCTCGCGGAGAAATCTATGACCTGCTGACTACCCGCCCGGAGGATATGAAGAATGAAACGAAAAACGAATAAGACCAAGGAGGAGGCTTGGTCGCAGACCGCCCACGCCCCTGACGGGGAACAGCCCGGGCCGGAGGCTTCCGACACTTCGGGACAAAGTGTCCCGAAGTCCAAGTTCCGCAAAAAGAGCCAGCAGGAACAGGCTGCGGCGGCAAAGCTCCGTATGGAGTCCCAAGGCGAAAAACTGGAACAGGCCCGGGAGAAGCTGGCAAAGCAAAAGCCGCCGAAAAAGTCCGGCCCGGTAAAACGCATAGGCCGTGTTGCCAGTGGTTCCGTTCACAGCTTCGTGCATGGCAAGATTTTTGAAGTGGAACAGGAAAATGTCGGCACAGAAGGCGCACACCGTTCTGAGCTTGTGGGAGAAACCGCGCTGCGGCACGGCTCCCGCTTTGTGCGCCGTAAAGTCCGGGAACATCCGGCAAAAGTGGTACGCAAGGCCGAGGCCCGCTATACCAAATACACGGCAGACTACCATTTTCACACCGCCGCACAGGAGCACCCGGAGCTGACGAAAAATGCCCTTACCCGCTACTGGAAAAAGCAACGGCTTCGCAGGCAATACCGCAAGCAGGCAAAGGAGGCTGCAAAGCAGGGCGCGGCTGCAGCTGGGAAAACTGCCACAGCCACAGAACGCCTGACCGCCCGGGCAGTGGAATTTGTCAAAAGTCATCCCGCAGGTGCCGTGGTTGCGGTGCTCTGTGTGTTACTCCTGTTTGCTATGCAGTCCTGTTCCTCTACCATGCTTATGCTGGGGAACGCCGGGGCCGGTGCATTAGGGGCCAGCACCTATCCTTGCGAGGATCGGGATATGCTGGCCGCCGAAGCTGCCTACTGTGCGCTGGAAGATGATTTGCAGCATTATCTGGACACCTATGAAAGCACCCATGACTATGACGAATACCACTTCGATCTGGACGAAATCGAACATGACCCCTATGTGCTGCTTTCTCTTTTGTGTGCGCTCCATGAGGGGCAATGGACAATAGACGAAGTACAGGGAACGCTGCAAATGCTGTTTGACCGCCAGTACATTCTCACGGAGGATGTAGTGGTGGAAACCCGGTATCGCACAGAAACCGACACATGGACGGACGAGGACGGCAACTCCCATACGGACACCTATCAGGTGCCTTACGATTATTACATCTGTACGGTCACGTTGGAAAACTTTGATTTGTCCCATGTACCTGTGTACGTTATGGGCGAGGAGCAGCTTTCCCGATATGCCATCTATATGGCAACGCTGGGGAACCGCCCTGATCTGTTCCCGGATTCTCCCTATGTGAACAAGTACATTACCGGGAAACCCGGTGATTACGAAGTGCCCGGAGAATATCTGGACGATGAAACCTTTGCCGCGATGCTTGCCGAAGCGCAGAAATACATCGGCTATCCCTATGTGTGGGGCGGCAGTTCTCCCGCCACTTCCTTTGATTGCTCGGGGTACGTTTCGTGGGTCATCAATCACTCCGGCTGGAATGTGGGCAGGCTGGGAGCCCAGGGACTCTATAACATCTGTACGCCGACCAGTTCTCCCAAACCCGGTGATCTGGTGTTCTTCAAAGGCACCTATGACACGCCGGGTGTGAGCCATTGCGGGATTTATGTCGGTGACGGGAAAATGCTGCATTGCGGAGATCCCATCGGCTACGCAAACTTGAATACAAGCTACTGGCAATCTCATTTTTACGCCTACGGGCGTTTACCGTGACAGGAGGTTTTGAAATGGCAACTACCAAAAGCATGAAAATTCAGGCCGAGATTGATAAGGTCAAGGCCAAAATCAGTGAACAGCAGGCCCGGCTCAAGGAACTGGAGCAGAAAAAGCTGGAGGCAGAAAACAGTGAGATCGTGGACATTGTGCGCGGTATGAGCATCTCCCTTACGGAGCTCCCGCTGCTGTTTAGAAAAGCTGAAGGACGGCGGCACTTTGGGACAAAGTGTCCCGAAGTCCGAAGAAGAAAAGAAGGAGGAAAACTGAATATGAAACACTTTCGTATGTTGGCGGCGGGGCTTTGCTCCGCCGTTCTTTTATGCGGCTTTGCGATTCCGGCCTATGCCTATTCGGACAGTGGAAATGAGGAACCGCCTGTTGTGGAAGAAACTCCGCCCCCGGAGCCTGCACCTACCATTACCCCGGGCGAGGGCTTTTCGGAGGATGGAAACCTTGTGACCCGCGATCTGCTCTACGATGCTGCAACCAACAAACAGTTCATCACGGTGGAAACCAGCGGCGGCAACACCTTTTACATTGTCATTGACTATGACAAGCCTGTGGATGAGGACGGCGAACAGTATCACACCTACTTTCTGAACATGGTGGATGAAGCCGATCTGCTGGCGGCACTGGAGGCCGCTGGCGGAGAACTTCCGGCCTGCTCCTGCACAGAAAAATGTGCGCCCGGAGCCATCCATACGGATTGCGAAGTCTGCGCGACCAATATGACCGAGTGTGCTGGCACAGCTCCTGAACCCGCCCCGGTGACGGAACCTGCGGAGGAGCCGGAACCCGAGCCCCAGCAGGAAAGCAATACCGGGACGCTTCTGCTGATTTTGGCTGTGGCTGTTCTGGGTGGCGGTGCAGGCTGGTACTTCAAAAATCTACCGCCCGAAGCATGAAAAAGCTGCTGTACCCGAAGAAGATTATAGTGAGGAACTGGCTGATTATGACGATTCCGAGGACGATGGGCCGCCTTGGGACGAGGACGATACCGAAAGCGAGGATAATGAATGAGATTTACCAACAACCCCTATGAGGGATTTATGAAAGAAAAAAGCTACTTTAAGGGTGTGCCGCCAAGCCTGCCGCCGAAGGGCTCCCGTTGTGACGGCTGCCCTTACTGGCGCGGGATCGGCTGCGTGTTCTGCTACCGGGAGCAGCTCAAACCACCGGGCAACGGGAGGTGATACTGTGGGCCGAGAACTGACCCGGACAGAAAAAGCGGCAATCCGCAGGCTGGTGTCAAAATGGTGTGCCAATTATGACCGGGACTGCGGCTGCCTGCCGCTGGATTGCGAGTGCTATATGTTTGGGAAATGCTGGACAGGGGCTTATTGCCGCTACTTCCGCGAGGCAGTTCTGCCCCTTGATCCGGCGCTGGAGGTTTGCGACTGCTGGCAGAAGGGCCAAGGCCGGATTTCAAGGCTTGCCCGGTATGCGGCAGAGCCGTGGCTCCTGATGGACGGCAAACCTATTGTTCGGCGGCCTGTGCAAAGGCGGCACACCGCAGACAGCAGCGGGAATATATGCGAAAAAAGCGGGGCTGATGTGTTGACAATTAGGACACCCCAAACCCGCCTGTGACAAGGCTTTTTAAGGCCCTTTTCTGCGGGAGGCGTATGTTTCTACGTCCGCCCCTGTTTCCGTGAGATGCTGTCAACATTTTAGCTGCCGGAGCTTTGGGACAAATTGTCCCAAAGTTCCGGCTTTTGTGGAAGGAGGTACTATGCCGAAATATTATCCGATCAATGAAGAAGCCGCAAAGCGGGCAAAAGATATGAACAGCTTTTCTGACTATCAGCCGGGCTCCGCTACGGCGGGCTACCGGGCAATGGTCGATGAAGCGTATGCAGCGGCGGAACGCCAGAAAGCCCGTGTCGATCCCATGTACCACGATAAGATTGACGCTCTGGTGGATCGCTATGCCCGGAAACTTGCGGAAAATCTGAATGAACGCAATGTGATTGATGCCCGGGTGCCCTCTATTCTGATCTCCGGGGGCGGCAATTTCCCTGTGGCAAAAAAGCACAAGCAGAACGCCGCCCGGGATCGCAACTATGGAGAGTATGCGGAGATTTCAAAGCTGCTTGATAAAATCCGCTCTGTTGGTATGGGCGGGATCAGCGCAGACGATGATCTGGCCGTGGAAAAGCTGACAAAAAAGCTGGAGGGGCTGGAGTCCCAGCAGGCCACCATGAAGGCGGTCAATGCGTATTTTCGGAAACACAAAACGCTGGACGGCTGCCCGGAGCTTACGCCGGAGCAGGCAGAAAAGCTCAAAGCAGATATGGCGCAGTCATGGCACTTGGATAAAAGCAAGCCGTACCCCGCCTATCTGCTTTCCAACAACAACGCCAACATCCGCCGTGTACGCCAGCGCATTGAGGAACTGAGCAGCCGCTCCGAGTTTGCTGGCTGGACATTCCCCGGAGGTGAGGCCAAAATCAACGAGGCTGAAAACCGTTTGCAGCTTATTTTTGAGGAAAAGCCCGATGCCGATCAGCGGCAGGAACTGAAAAGCAACGGCTTTAAGTGGGCTCCCAGCCAAGGGGCATGGCAGCGGCAGCTTAACCAGAACGCCATCCGTGCTGCGGCCCGGATAGACTTTCTGCGACCCGAGGACGGTACAAGCCCCTATCAGCTCCAGCCGTTTGTGAAAAGAGAAAACAAAGAAATGTCTCGATGATGGGAGGTGTACTATGGACAAAAATCAAGGCTATGCTATTTTGAAGGCGGTCATGCTGGAAAATGGGCGGGGATTTGCATTGGGCGAACATCCCACCGCGCCATCCCGCTATGTCACATGGGCCTGCTATGATGACAAAGACGGCCAGCGGCAGTATGAATGGGGTCACTATGGAAATGACCGCACCGCGATGGAACAGGATTTCACAGACCGGGTGCAGGACTATCAGCGTATTTATAACGTGGGGATCAGGCAGACCGAGGCTCCCGGCCTTTACAAGTATTATTCGACCCAGCGGCCTGTGGACATCGGGACATTCCCGAAGCCGCCTTATAACAAGCCGGATGAAATCTTCAATTACGATCAGCGCATCCCGGTGGAAAATGGCTCGTTCTTGGCTTGGGGCTATCTTACCTATACCCGCCCGCTAACGGAAAAACAGGCATCCGACTATGAGCTGCGTCCTGCGCCTGATAATCCCGACAGGCCCCGTCCGATTGCCGAGCAGATGAAAAATGCGGCAAAGTTGGCGGAGGCAGATCGCGGCTCGGAGGCTCCGGCTCCCCAACGGAGGCAGCCTGACCGTGGCGATAGATAAGGAGGTGCGTATATGGAAAAGAAACGTGAACAGGAATTGTCTGTACTGGAGGTGCTGCGCCTGCACCGTGAATTTCATTTGCCGCACCCTGTTCCGGCAGACGAACAGGAAAAGCCGCTGGATAAGGTAAAGGAGCCGCCCCGCGCCTGCCGCAGCCGGGAGCGTGAGGAGCGATGACAAAGAAACGCCGCCGTCCGATCCATCTTCATGTGATGGTGTCGGAGACGGAGCAGGCCCTGATTCAAGAACGTATGGCGGAGGCTGGCATCCGTAACATGGGAGCCTATATGCGGAAAATGGCCCTGAGTGGGTATGTGCTTCATGTTGACCTTTCGCCGGTTCGTGAGCTGGTTTCGCTCCAGCGGCGATGCTCCAACAATCTGAACCAAGTGGCAATTCAGGCCAACACCTACGGCGCAATTTATCCCGAAGAACTCGCAGCCTTACAGCGGGACTATGCCGCGTTGTGGGGGCCGCTATCTGATCTTTTGAAACAGCTCTCCGCGCTGGTAGAGCTCTGACCCACCCGGGGAGTGGTTGATACCGCTCCCCGGTTTTTTCTACTTCGGGACAAAGTGTCCCAAAGTAAAAATACTATTTGCCGGAAGGAGGGATTTCTACGGCGACCACCTACATCCGCCCTTATAAAACAGCGGCGGGAAAAAGTGCAATTCAAACGATGGAGGATCGTTTCACCTATGGCCTGAACCCGGAAAAGCTGGGAGCCGTATCTTCCTATCTCTGCGATCCGAACACGGCCCCCGCCGAGTTTCTTCTGGTAAAAAGTCAATACCATGCAGAGACAGGCCGGGCCGTATCTCGCGGGGCCCTGTTCTTTCAGATCCGGCAGGCGTTCCTGCCCGGGGAGGTTACGGCGGAAGAAGCAAACCGTATTGGTTATGAAACGGCGATGCGCTGGACAAAGGGAAAGTATCAGTTCTTCGTCTGTACGCATACCGATAAGGCCCATATCCACAATCACATTTATTTTAATGCAACGGCCTTTGACCGCTCCCGGAAATTTCATAATTTTATTGGTTCGTCCTTTGCCCTGCGGCGGCTCTCTGACCGCGTGTGCATCGAACATGAATTGTCTGTTATCCAAAATCCGTGCCAGCACAGCAAGGGCCGTTTTCTCCACTATGGACAGTGGATCGGAGAAAAGCCACCCTCTGCCAAGCAGCGGGTACGGCTGGCTATTCTCGCGGCTTTGGAGAAAAAGCCCACAGACTTTTCCGACTTTCTTCGTCTCATGGAGGAGTCCGGCTTTTCGGTGAAACAGGGACGCGGCGGTATCATCTCATTCCTTGCGCCCGGACAGGAAAAACCAACCCGGCTCCGGGCTTCTACACTGGGAGCCGGATTTGACCCGGAGGACATCAAGGCGGTAATTGCCGGGGAACGTCCACTCCCCGAACTGCCCGAGGAGCCCACGGTTCCGCCACGGCGAGTTAATCTCATCATCGACATTCAAGAGCGTATGGCCCAAGGCAAGGGCCCGGCCTATGAACGATGGGCCAAGGTCTACAACCTAAAACAAATGGCCGCCGCGCTCCAGTATTTGCAGGAGCATCATCTGACAGACTATGCGGCGCTGACGGCCCGCACCGAGGCTGCTGTGGATCACTTTCACAAGCTGTCTGACGAGCTCCGCACAACGGAGGAGGCTCTTTCCAAAACCTCGGAGCTGATGGCTGCCACGGTGGACTATGCCAAGACCCGCCCGGTGTTTGATGGGTACAAGGCTGCGCGGTACAGCAAAAAGTATCTGGCCCAGCATGAAGCAGAGCTTGCCACTTACCGGGCGGCAAAGGATACCATGAACACCATACTGAACGGCGCAAAGCTCCCTAAGATTGAAGCACTAAAAAAATCCCGCCGTGAGCTGGCGGGACAAAAGAAAGAGCTTTATGCAGAATACCGGGATGCCCAGCGGCAAATGCGGGAGGCCGTGGCAATAAAAGCGAACATTGATCATCTGCTCGGCATAACAGACGAGCGTGAAAATAAGGCCCAGGAACGATAGTGACGGGCCGCAGACTACGGTGCAGCGCACCGGGACTTTGGGACAATTTGTCCCAAAGTACAGCGGGTTTGGGGAGCTCCCCAACAAGCATTTTTGCGGGCCCTGCGCCCTGCAAAAATTTCGGAGTGTGGCCACACCCGAATTGCTTGCCATTTAGCGGCACCCCCGAAAAGCCCCCTAAAAACGAGAAAAACGAAGGCCCTTTCTACTTGACCTCCGTTTCTCTGGCTTTTTGTAGTCCCTCTGCTGTGGCCTCCATGACCGTCAATTCCTTTTCGTCCATTGTATTGAGCAGCCTGTCAATATGTTGGCGGCAGTCGCTTTCGCCGTTCTGCCTGTCAGGATAAAAGAACTGGTCTACGGAAATATCCAACAGGGTGACGATTTGGTAAAAGGTGTTCAGGCTTGGATGCTGGCCCCGGTTCTCAAAATACATGATGGAACGAGGGGTACGGTCTACGAGCTGTGCAAGGTATTCCTGTGTCCAGCCTTTCGCCTCTCTCTTGCGCTTGATCTCCCGGCCTAATGCGTGGAAGTCAAGCCGTCTGGTGTCTTGGTACATTCTCATATCACCCCTATATTATTTTACATTTCGGGTTTGACTATGAGAACGAAACACAATTTTATGTTTTGGTAGTATTTTATTGCCCGTCGGCAAGGTTGCCGATGTTACACGGACAAGGTATAATAACAGAAAGAAAATTTGAAAACTACACTTTAATCACAAAAATCTATGATACGCTATCTTTGGAGGTGTTATTATGCAAAGGATTTTAGTCGTTGAGGACGATTTTGATATTCAAGAACTTTTACAGAATTTTTTACAAGAAGCAGGATATGAAGTAGCTGTTGCAAATGATGGTGTCGAGGCACTATCTTTATTTGCGGGAGAACGATATGACTTGATTGTGTTGGACATTATGCTCCCCAAAATTGACGGTTACGGTGTCTGTGAATTGATACGCAAGCAATCTGATGTTCCTATCATTATGCTAACCGCATTAAGCGGAGAAGAAGATCAGATTAAAGGATTGGATTTGCAGGTGGATGACTACATCACAAAACCGTTTTCTATGCCTGTCCTGCTCCGCAAAATTGCGGCTGTACTTCGGCGCAGTAACCGGGAAACAGATGAAAAGTATCAAATCATTACTTATGGCAATTTGCTTTTGAACTGTGACAGCTACACCGCCACCGTGGACGGAGCTAATTTTGAACTGACACAAAAGGAATTTGAAATACTGCGGGAACTGCTGACCCATCAGGGCCGGATATTGACCCGGCAGAACTTGTTGGATAAGCTGTGGCGATATGATTTTTATGGGGACGAGCGTGTTGTTGATACCCATATCAAAAATCTACGAAAAAAATTGGGAATAGATTTCATTC
>ENA-OQKT01000033-OQKT01000033.1-human-gut-metagenome-genome-assembly--contig:-NODE-33-length-22848-cov-4.276924_pt1 | contig 22848 bp, 31 predicted proteins | sample MGYA00242650_ERZ504801 | MGnify/ENA primary metagenome ERZ504801 (study PRJEB26092, sample SAMD00036396) | human gut metagenome | host: Homo sapiens | study: EMG produced TPA metagenomics assembly of...
GCTTTGCTTCCGGCGGTGCAAGGTCTGTGGAAAATATTTTCTGGCAAAGAGCCAGCGGTATGAGCTGTGCAGCGACAAGTGCCGAAAAGCACAGGCGCTTCAAAACAAGCGGGAATTTGACGAGAGGGCAAGAGAAAATAACTATGACCTGCTTTATAAAAATGAATGCCAGAACTGGCGCAACAAAATAAACCGGGTAAAAAATACCGCAGGCTTTCCGGCTGACCGTCTGGAAAAAATACAGGCTGCCTTTTCCGACTTTAAGAAAGAAGCCTTACAGAGAAAAAAGGCTGTAAAAACAGGAACAGCCAGCCCGAAAGAATTTACGGACTGGCTGTATCTGCAAAGTAATGTAATTGTGAGGCTGACTGAATACTAAATTTTTTTCTCGTTGTGAGGTTTCTGTGACATTTGCCTGATGGCAGTATCGAAATTGCAGTAATTACTCATGCAAAATGCTTCTTCGTTTTATACACTATACCTATATGGTGGAGCACCAAATGAAAGGAGCAAAAAATATGTCTGAGATTCAAAATGCGATTGAAGTAAAGAACTTAAAAAAAGTTTTTGGTGGCAGAGTTTTGTTTGAGAATTTTTAGCCTGAATGTAAAAGCAAATACAATCCATGCGATTATTGGCCCGAACGGTTCTGGAAAGACAACACTGCTACGCTTGATTACAGGGGTATACCAGCCAAATGCAGGGACAATCAACATTGCAGGGAAATATGCAATGCAGCTTGAAAATGACTATCTGTATGAAGAACAGACTGGTCTTGAAAATTTGAAAATTTTTGGGAAATACTTTGGATTTGAAATAAATGATCGTTCAGACGGCTATTGTACGCAATTAGGATTGACCGAGCATTTAGGAAAGCGTGTTAGCACTTATTCTAAAGGAATGAAAAGAAAACTGTCCCTTTTGATTGTGATTATGATGGGACGGGATATTCTGCTCATGGATGAACCAACATCGGGTGTAGACCCCATATCCAGAGTAGAAATCCGTAGTTTGATAGAGGCTCTAAAAGCTGACGGAAAAACGGTTATTATCACTTCACATGACCTTAGCGAGATTGAAAAGTGCGCTGATGATGTATCTATGATTAAAAATGGCAGATTGCTGTTTGATAAGGGTATTCAAGAAATGCAAGGACAATCATTGGAAGAAATCTTTATTAAGGAGGGCAATCGGTATGAGTAACATGGGAAAAGGCGCAGGCTACTATCTTACCAGAAGTAAAAGCCTCCTAATTGATACTGCGATTGTTGCCATTCTGGCGATTTTTATGAGCTTTGCAATGCAGATGGACGCCTTGCAGTCTAAGGGAGAAGATTATTTAGTCCTAATGCTCTATGCGGTTATTTTTGGTCTTACCTCCCTGCAATCCGGTGCTATGATTGTAGATTTGACAGCAAAGGATAAGTTAAGCCGGAGAGTTGAATTTTTTGCAGCTTCTGGAATTGCGGTAAAAAGAGATTATAAAACAGTATTCGATACAGATTTTCCGATTTTCTGGTATTATCCCGTTCTTTGTTTTTATGAGTTGCTATTACTTTACCGACTGGACAATGAGCTTTGGGCGGATCGTATGCGTTTATCTTAGTATTCTTGTACTTAGTTTTTGTGAGATTGTCGCTTTGAATATCATTGTACTGGATGTAAAACGAGTAAAACTGTTCAAAAATGTTCTGTTCTTTGGTAATTTTGCACTGGTTTATTTGATTGCGATGTCGGCAGAACGAATTACAGAGTTTGTGAATCAACATCATATAGGAATTGACTATTTGATTATTGTGGTTGATGTTGCACTTTGCATGATGTTTGCACTATTAAGTTTCTTTAAGGCTCGGCACATGAGCAACGAAACAGTTATCAGGAGGGATGGCGAATGGGTTTGATAACCTTAAACCTTAAAAGGGTATTGAACTGGAATTTTATATTTATGAGTGCGGTAGCAGCTATCTTCGGCATGATCTTTCTGATGAACTTTGGGGATATTTCAGAGAACATTGTATTTGGTGTTGATATAAAGTATTTTATGCTTGATGGATACCTGTGCTTATTTATCTTTTTTGCCGGAGAAATAAGCAAGGATATGTTGCAGCAAGAAAAAAATCACAAAGAGAATAGAATGGAAACTTGCTAATGGTATTAAAAATCTCAAGTATTGTTAAGGAGAATCTGCTATCACTATGGATTGGAACGCTGATCCTTTTGTTTCCTCTACTTTTGATGATTTCCATTCGCCTGCCAAACCTTATCTTGTTATTAAGCACCTATTTTCTGATCCTTAGCATATTGTATTCGGCATTTATAAATGTTTTGATTCTCTGGATTAGAAATATGAACTGGTTTAAGAGTATTCCTATCTTTGCAACACTGCTTCATATTTTGCTGGTTGTCTTAAAATGTGGGATATTTATGAAAACGAATAATGTGTGGGTGTTGCTACTATTTTCTCCAGTGAGTATAATAGTTTTGACTGCGTGTGGTTTATGTCTGATGACTAAAGAACGGATCGTATCATCATATTACTAACATAATGAATTTTAGCTGAAAGGAGGGGGGCTATGCAGGATAAACGCTTCTATCCGTATCTGTTTCTTCATGCGGGTATTGTGACTTTATGGGTTATATTGGATAGAATACATAAAGGGATTGCGAATGATGGAGTCATCAACTTATTGTCGATTGCCGTCTTGCTTTGTTATTTCAATCTGCTCTATCTTCATGTAATGACATCACGGCGAGAAGCAACAATATCCGAATGTAGCTGGAACCTGCTTTCTGTTTCCTTTATTGCGGCGCTGATGTATGATGGATTTTCCACCTTATACACGGGTGCATTTCTGGTTTTTGCATTGATTATCGGAATAATGCTGGTAAGAACTGACGCAAGCCGGGGAAAAATGGTTCGCTTGCTGTTTGGAATTGCGTCTATCATACTGTCGTTTTTCAATTTCCGAATTCTACCTGCGATAACTATGTTAATTGGAATGTTCGTGGGAATTTTCCTTGATTATAAATATATAAATTTGAAACAGGTTAATATTCTTCCGATTGCCCAGAGGAAAGCAAGATATGTCCTTGTTTTCATGATTCCTTTGCTTACAATCGTACTTTATTGCTTTGATTTGTCCACCCTGCAAGTCAATGTGTTTTTTCAGCTTATAATGCTTTTATTTGAGGCCTTTGCTGTCATTCATCTTGGCGACATGGAAGCTCGTTACAACGAGCTGACAAAGTATTATGAATTAACGAACTATATTGCAAGTGAGAGGGAAGATTTTTCAATGCTACTTCACAACGATGTGCTTCAAGATATTGGAGGTGCCAAAAATCTTCTGTCGCTTCGCTCACCAGCTATTGATGAAACAAAAAGGATATTATCTGATTTGGAACTGCGAATAAGAAATATGATGAATTTCTATTCGTCTAATATCTTTTCGGGGTATGCTTCATGGGAACATATTGAATATATGCTTGACGCCATTAAGAAGCTGTACCCAAAGAAAAATATATTTATAGATTTTACCATTGAACAGCGAAGCAAGGATTGCTTTGAAAAAAGATAACAGTTTGGAACAGACTATGCAGATAATCAAAGAGCTTGTCAACAATGTTTATAAACACGCTGCCGCTACTTTTATCCATTTGGAAATCGCGTTAAATGAAGAAAGTAAACTCGTAATTACCTGTCAAAATGACGGCGCGAAATCGAATGACATTGAAAACATTCTTTCTTCCAAAGGTGGTATGCTGTTCTTAACGGTGTTGATAAATGGGAATGGCGGTAACATTCAGTATTTAGAAAAAGATGGTATTTTAACTGCAACGGCAGTTTTGGGGAGAAAAAATGAAGATATTACTATTTGATGACCACAGGATATTTGGAGAGAGTTTAAGCAAACTTCTGGAAGATTGGGACGCAATCTCAATCTGTCACTATGTAAGTAATGAAACAGAGTTTTGGAATATTCTTTCCGTAGACGAATGGGACATTGTATTATTGGATGTTAACCTAAGAGATCAGTCAAAGAATTCTGGCATTGACCTGATAGAAAAAATATATAACAAAAAGCCAAAAACAAAAGTGGCTATGCTATCCTCTTATGATATGCCGGTTTATAGACAGGAGGCACTTAAAAGAGGTGCTGTAAGTTATATTGACAAGTCGGCTTCTGCTGATGAGCTGGTAAAAAAACTCACAGCTATTAGTAAAGGTCACAAGTCCACTACGCCCCCTTTATTAGATCCCCTGACAGATCGTGAAGCGGAAATTATTAAGGCGATTGGAACAGGGAAAACAAAGCATGAAATAGCGCAAGAACTGTATATCAGTGAACGGACACTTTACAACCATATCCAAAGCATCTATGATAAGCTGGGGGCTAAAAATGCTATCGAAGCCTATAACAAGGCTATTGCACTTGGATATATCACACCCTTAATATGAGTTTAGGCAATAAGAGGGACAGATATATCAGAACACAAGTGACAAGTATGCACATTATGTAAGCAGATAGCAAAAACAAGTATCATTGAACGACTTCATCAAAACAATAAAGAAAAGCTGGGAGCAAAATTAAGTCTGCTTCCAGCTTTTTTGTATTTGTTATTGTATGTGGTTGACTAAGGAATATTGTTTAAGCGTGAGTTTGTGATATTGGGTGTGGTATCTTTAACTATGGGAAACTCCCAATTCCCATTTTGAAATTGTTTGCCGTGTAACTGTTACCTTTTCAGCGAGTGCCTCTTGCGAAAGTCCTCGTTGCTTTCTTAATTTCTGTATTTTCTCTCCGAGTGTCATAATATCCCTCCTGCTACTTTGATTATAAAAAAATCATAGCAGACAAGCCGTTTTATATCTACCAACACACGCAGGAACAACCGCAACGAACCGTTGCAACGGGTAGCTATCACCAATTTTAGCCCGTCTGTCCCTCATTTTTTCGGTTCTTTGTCCGGCTCCAACTCAATCACATCCAAAATACCACAATTCAGGGCTTCGCAAATACGAACCAGCGTTTCCATGCTGATATTTTTGCCCTTACCCATGTTGGCAATCATATTTGTGGTAAGACCGGCGGCAATCCGCAAGTCCTCTTTCCTCATATTGCGCTCAACCAGCGTGTGCCAGAGGGGTTTATAGCTTATGTGCATTTATCCTCCTGCCTTTCTCCCGGTTCCGGGGTTCCTGTTCCCATTATATCAAAGTTCTTGCTATTCCACAAATATTTCTTGACACAATCGCCGGTTCCGTCTGGATTGTGCTTTTCCTTTCTTCTCTTGATTACATCTACTTAGCCATAAGCTGCTTCATGCCCTGGGACTTTGCTGATGTGTGATAAAGAAGTAATAGAAGTGTAAAAAATTTTGCCGTTCCTATCCGGCACTTGCGCATTGTGTCGGATAGGTCGGGCGGTTATTCGGGCAAGTCCACCTTGCCAACAAAAGAATAATAAATCTCAATGTCCTGTCTGCGGGTCTTGTTCTCGTCATAGCTGCACTCATGCACAACGATTTTCTCTACAAACTCCCGCAGCAGAGTAGGGGTAAGTTCTTCAAAGCTGGTATGCCGCCGGACAACATTCATAAACTTTTCTGCGTTCACGGTGGCTTCCTGTGCTTTGGAAAGCTCCGCTTGGATAGCAGCGGCTCTTTCTTTCAGCTCCCGTTGTTCTGCTTCATAGTCTGCCGACAGCTCTGTGAAACGCTCGTCTGATATGCGCCCGGTCACGCTGTCCTCATACAGCCGCTTGAAGATAGCGGATAACTCGGCTATGCGTTTCTCGGCGGCTTCCAGCTCCTTTTTCTTGGCGGCGTTCCTGCGCTTGCCCCCGTCCTCGTTCTGCTCAATCAAGAGCTTCATAAACCGGGCTTCATGCTTTGCCGCATAGCTGGTCACTTTCCGCAGATTGGAGAGTACACCAGCGGTCAAGAGGTCGGTGCGGATAAAGTGCGCCGTACAGTCATGGGTGCGTTTCTTGTAGTTGCCGCAGATATAACAGTCCTGCTTGCGCTTGTCCGTCTGGTATCGCTGCTGATACATCACGCTGCCGCAGTCCGCACAGAACAGTATGCCGGAGAACAAACCCACTTCATCATAGCGGTTGGGGCGTTTGCGCTGTTTGCGAAGCTCCTGCACCCGTTCCCATGTTTGGGTGTCTATGATAGGCTCGTGGTGGTTCTCGAAAATCACTTGCTTTTCCGGGGGATTTTCTACACTGTGCTTGACTTTGTAAGAGAGCTTTTCTGTCTTGAAGTTTACCAGACAGCCTGTGTATTCCCGGTTTTCAAGGATATGCACAACGGTATTGGTCGCCCACTTGCACTCATAGCCGGGGTGGTAGCGGCGGGTGCTGCCCGTCCTGCGGTATTCCAGCGTCCCCGGCGTGGGGATTTGCTGCTCTGTGAGCATACGGGCTATCTTGGTCGGACCGTTCCCGGCAAGGCAGAGGTTGTATATCTGCTTGACTACGGGTGCAGCTTCCTCGTCAATAATGAAATTTTCGTCCTCGTCCATGAGGTAGCCATACACAGGCTTGCTTGTGATGGGCTTGCCACTCATGCCTTTTGAGCGTTTTACTGCTTTGATTTTCTTGCTCGTATCTCTCACCAGCCATTCGTTAAAGATATTCCGCAGCGGGGCAAAGTCATTGTCGCCCTGTGCGCTGTCCACTCCGTCATTGATAGCGATGAAGCGGACACCTTTCTGTGGGAAAATCATTTCCGTGTACATTCCCACTTGCAGGTAGTTTCGCCCTAACCTCGACATATCCTTTACGATAACTGTCCCGACTTTTCCGGCTTCAATGTCCGCAAGCATGGCTTGAAAACCGGGTCTTTGAAAGTTCGCACCAGAATAACCGTCGTCCGTGTACCAGCGCAGATTGGAAAAGCCGTTCTGCTTTGCATAGGTTTCAAGGATACGCTTCTGATTGGAAATGGAATTGCTCTCGCCTTGCAGCTCGTCCTCATGGGAAAGTCTTGGGTAAAGGGCGGTAATTGGTTGTTGGTTGGTCTGTCTTAACATAAAATCCTCCGTTTCCGACAGCCAGCCCCACTATTCCGTACCTTGATTGTACCACATGGGGCGGCTGTCTGTATAGCGGCAAAAGCGTCAAATCTGCTTCTTTATGGTCGGTCAAATCGCCGTTTTTTGTGTAGCAGCTTCCGCTTCCAGCACTTTCATCATCTTGTCGGCTGCGGTATCGGTTGCGCCCTGCTTGAAGAAGCCGGAAACGGTAAGGACGGAGTTGCCCATGCGGATTTCCGTCACACAGTCCGGGCGGCGGTCTGTTTTGGTGGTGCTTGTCTGTTTCGTTTCTGTCATAGGCTCTCCTTTCGCTGCTTCATCAGTTGCTTTAAGCGTTCCAGCTTTTCCTGTGCGGTTTCCTTTCGGAAGTTGCTGCCCGTGAAGCGGACGGGGGCGCACATGGAAGTCAGCCTGTCATAGATACGGGCGTGGGGCGTGTCCTGCGGGTGCTGCAATTCCTCCAGCGTGAGGTTGGTCGTGGCGATCAGCGGCTTGCCGCTTCGGTAACGGCTGTCAATCACGCTGTAAACCTGTTCCAGCCCGTATTCTGTTCCTCGCTCCATACCAAAATCATCAAGTATCAGCAGGGGGTAGCTGCAAAGGCGGGAAATATATTCGTTCCTGCCCTCAAAGCTGGCGGCAAGGTCACCCAGTATCGTTGCAAAGTTTGTCATGCAGACGGCAACCTCTTTTTCCATAAGGGCGTTGGCGATACAGGCGGCAAGGTAGCTTTTTCCCGTCCCCACGCCGCCCCAAAACAGGTAGCCGATATTTTCAGCCTGCATGGTTTCCCAGCTCTCCACATAAAAGCGGGCGGTTTCGGTCTGCGGGTTTCTGCCGTTGTCATGCTCAAATGTCCAGTTCCGCATAGCAGGGTCGGTAAAGCCCCGGCGTTTCAAGTCCTCCACTTTTTCAAGGTGCTTCTGTCGGCTTTCGGCGGCTTGCTGCTTTTCACGGGCTGCCCGCTGGCAGTCGCAGTCTGTTGGGTGGCGGTCACGCCCGAAACAAGTCTTTCCCTCTGCAAAATAGGCTTCTTTGGGCGTATGGCACTTGCCGCAGTATAAAAGCCCGTCCTCGCCTGTGTAGTCCTCCGCTTCGGCGGTAGTGGCTGTAATGTCCGTAATCATAGCTTCAATCTCGTTTTTCATAAGCTCTCGCCCTCCTTGCATGAATAATCGGGTATGCCCTGTTTCGGGGCAGCCTTGCCTTTGGCAGCGTCCTCCTGCGCCCACTTGTAAATGGTGGCTGCATGGCTGTGGTACTGCTTCCCGGTGGAAGCGATATGGCAGGAAAGCCGGTCAATATAATACTCCCACTTGTCGGGCAGCTCTGTTTTCAGCCCGGAAAGCTCTGTATCGGTCAGTATCACATTGTTGTATCTGCCATAAGCGGCGGGGGCGGGGTGTCCCTTTTCTCCCTCTCTCTCTTTTTCTATCTCTATCTCTTTCTCTAACTCTATCTCTATCTCTGGTGGACGAATGTCGGACAAATGTCCGCCGTTTGTCCGGGGCGCGGAAAGAGCCTTGTTTTGGAGCCTCGCCGCCCGCTTTCGCTCGGCCTCGGTGGAGGACTGGCCGATCAGCAGTTCAATATTGCTCATGTAGAAGGTGCCGCTGTCCAGCACTTCCACAAGACCCAGCTTCAAAAAGATCTGCAAGGCTCTCTCCACAGTGCCGATCTGTTGGCGGGTAATGGTGGCGATCATCTGCGCCGTGTAGGGGATGTCCTCGTCAAGCTGGAGCCGCCCGCCATGTTTCAGCGATTTCAGATACAGCTTGAGCAGAATGTTGGAATACAGCACACCATCCTGCATACTTTCCAGCAGCACGATGGAATCATCGTCAAAATAGTTTTCTTTGAGTTTCAGGTAATAATATTTTCGGTTGTCTGACATAGGGTTCCTCCTTGGGGTTTCTCTTGGGATTCTGTACGCATTTTAAGGCCGTTTTAGGGGTCAGAGGATAAATCTATCAGCCTGCCTTTGACACCCTCGAAAAAAGCCTTGATTTACAAGGGTTTTTCAGCCCCTAAAGCGTGACATTTCTCCCGTTGTTTCCGCTTGCGCTTTGCGGCGTTGATCCGCTTCATGCGTGCGGCACATTCCGGGCAGTATTTGGCCCGGTTGGAACCGGGGGTAAACAGCGCCCCGCATACGGCGCATTTCTTCGCATTCAGCCGGTGGAACAGCGCCGTTTCCAGTTCCTTATCCTGCGGCAATACCGCCGCCCGAAACCACCTGCACAACAGGGAGTAGGAAATAGACTGGACACAGACACATTCCTCCCCATCGTCCAGGGCGATACAGTTTCCGTCGATGTAGTTACAGCACTCATGCACCAGCCTCCGCGCTCTGCGGTACTGGCGGTAATCCATGACAGGGATAGGTTCAGTCTTGTTGTTCTTCATAAATGATTTCTTTCATAAAGCAGGTATCCTCCTTGAATGAATTTATTGTTAAATATTCGTGCAAAGTATTGTTTTCTTCGTGCAAATGGCATATACTATAATTGCCAGCAGAAAGGGGTTGATCGTATGGCTGGAAATACCACAAACATCAGTATCCGCATGGACGCAGATTTGAAAGCGCAGGCGGACGCACTGTTTACTGAACTTGGCATGAACCTGACTACGGCGTTTAACATCTTTGTGCGCCAGTCGCTTCGTGAAGGCGGCATTCCCTTTGAAGTAAGGCTGGAACAGCCGAACAAAGAAACGGTTGCTGCCATGCTGGAAGCGGAAAGGATTGCAAAAGACCCGTCTGTAAAGGGCTACAATGACCTTGACGAGTTATTTGCTGACCTGAAAAGATGAAAGAAACCAAATATACCGTCAAGTACACGACCAGTTTCAAAAAAGACTACAAACGAGCCATCAAGCGTGGCTTGAAGATCGAGCTGCTGGAGCAGGTCGTAGCGTTGCTGGCAATGGGCGAACCGCTGCCGGATAAGAACCGCGACCATGACCTGTCCGGCGATTGGGTGGGCCATCGGGAATGTCACATTCTCCCGGACTGGCTGCTCATTTACCGTATCGAGGATGATGTGCTGGTGCTGACGCTTGCCCGCACCGGGTCGCACAGCGACTTGTTCGGCAAATAAACCATCTGCCGCCGTATGGGAAAACCTGTACGGCGGTTTTTCTGTGTGCAAAAGGGTGTCGTGAAACGCGACGCACCTGAAAGGGGTCGGCAAAGCGCCGTACCCTTTACCGCTCCGGCCCCCGGTCGCGGGGCTTGTCCCGTTCCTGCCGGGCCAGTTGGTCGGCGGCCTTGCGGAGCCGTTCCACAGCTTTTAGCTCCTCCCGCATAGCTTTCATGTCGATGCTGTCCGTCTGCTTTCCGGCGGTCAGCTGGTCGATCTCCCGCTGCCATGCCTTCGGGGTGATTGCCTCGCCGTTGTCTTTCAAGTCTTTCAGATACCGGGTCGCTGCGTCATACAGAATCAGTTCCCGGCTGTGGCGCTGTTCAAACTGTTCCCGCTTTTCCGGCTTTACTTTGGCAAGCTGCTTGTGGATGGACTTGTACTGGTTGTACTGTTCCCACATCTCCCCGCGTTCGGTAAGAATGGCGATCCGGCGCTCAGCCTTGACGATCTTTCCCCGCAGGTCATAGTAACGGCTGTTCATATCAGCGATTTTTTCATGAAGCTGCTGCATAGACTGGATGCCGTTTGCCTGCAAAAAGCTGAATAGTGCAGCGCTTTCCTGCAAAGCCCGGATTTTGCCGGTGCGGGTGCGGGGAGCGTTCAACTGCTGCTGGGCTTCCCACAAGGCGGTCAAGCTGCTTTGCTGCGTTTGTGGTTTTTCCGCTTCGGCTTTTGACCAGCGATAAAGACGGGTAATGCGGGCTTTAATTTCTTTCAGCAGTTTGTTGTCGGCGGCGATCTGCCGGTTTACCTCTCCCTTGTCGGTGCGGATACCGCGCTTTTCCATTTGGCTGGCAGCTGGCCCCAGATGGACAGAGGGGATTTTATCAATGCCCTGCCGCTTGTAGCTGCGGTGATCTACCAGGGCGGGCTGACCGGCAGCCTCCAATGCCCGGTTGGTGCAGGCCGCCCATGCCGCCCGCCAAATCTCCACATTCCCTTTGTCGTTCCAGTCGGTGGTGTCCTCCCGGTGGTTCTTCCAGCCGCCTTTCCCGTCCGGGATACGCTGGCCGTTTTCGTCCAGGTCGTATGCCTTGCGGCACTTTGCGCCCCACTGTCCATTTTCTTTCAAAGGCCGGAGCGTCAGCATGATATGGACATGAGGGTTGCCGGTTCCCTTGTCATGGATAGCAAAGTCGGCGCACATTCCTTTGTCTACAAAGTTGTCCTTCACATAGGCACGCACAAGGGCAAGCTGCTGTTCGCCGGACAGTTCACGGGGCAGGGCTGCTTCAATCTCGCGGGCAAGCTGGCTGTCCCTTGCTTTCTCGATTTGCTCCACGCTGTTCCAGAGGATAGAACGGTCTGCAAATGACCGCGGGGCGTGGTCAGGCAGCATGATCTCCGCATGGACAATGCCGCCTTTCCGGGTGTAGTCGTGGGTCATTCCATCCCATTCATTTGTCAGCTTGGTTCCGCTGCGGTAAGCAGCTGCGGCAACGGCAGAACGGCCTGCGCTGCGCTTGATGATACTGACGGGGATATGACAGAAATCTATGGGGAACACCTCCTTTCAGTGAGGGGATAACAGGCTCTGTGGAGCCGGACAAACGCAAAGCGGGTGTCTGGCTGCGCAGAGCGCACAAGGGGTTTGGGGAGCGTAGCTTCCCATCGCGGACGAAGTACGCAACGCCCCCGGCAGGGCGCACAGCACCGGCAACGGTGTATAAGTGCGCCCTTGTAAACAAGGGACTTATGGCGTGTCCCCGGATTTTGGCAGGTTTGCAGTCAATTCCGCAGCCCCCGGAAGATGGGACAGGGCAATCAGGAACGCCTTGACCTCTATGCCGGAAAGGTCGGGAGCCAGCGGGAAAATCCCCTCCAAAATGGCTCCACGCTCAATCAGGCGGCGGGTGCGAACCCTGCGTTCTTCGTTCCGCTGCTTGTTCTCCAAAATCTTCTTTCGGTTTTCAAGCTGCCGAATCTCCTTCAGGACTTTCTCCCGTTCTTCTTTTTGGGGGTGGGCTGTAATTTTTTCGTTCATGTCAGGCACCTCTTTTCTTTGGAAATACTCATAGATTGACCGTCCATTTCTGTCGAGCAAAGTACCGGCGCAGCCTCCGCAGTGCGGCATGGATGGATTTTCCCGCCTGTGATGGCGTGATACCCTCCATTGCGGCAATATCTTTCACTTTCATACCCAGCATATAGCGGGCGTGGACACGGCGAGCCTGCATAGGCGGCAGGGAGGAAATGGCTTCGTACAATCGCCGTATCAGTTCTTCGTATTCGGCTAATTCTTCTTTTTCTATCAGGTAGTCCTCCGGCGATGGCTGCGCCCAGCCGATGGCGGCATTTTCGATTCCATCGTTACAATCGAGGGAATAAAACGCCTTATACCGGAACATCTTGCGATCTCTGGCGGCCTCGGCTCTCTTGTCCAGAAGAAACGCTTCGACGATCTCATCGGACACCTCCACAAAAATGTCCTCTTTGCAAAATGGATAATATTGTTTGAGATTGATGGTCTGCATAGGCACGCCCTCACTCTGTTTGAAAAAGGTCATCATAGCAGCGGCGCATATTCCGCAGCCCCCGGTGGATGGCAACGCTGACCTTACTGCTATGGATACCCTCTCTCCGGGCGATTTCCGGCTGCTTGATACCGGCAATGTAGTAGGCGTGAACACGGCGGGCCTGTGTCGGAGTGGCATGAGCCAGAGCCGCAGGCAGAGCTGCAATCAGGTGCAGGCGGGTGGTCATTTCTTCTCGTTCCAGCAAAATATCTTCCGGCGATCTGCTGTGTTCCAGTGCGTAATTTTCCAGCCAGCTGTATGCGTCCAGAGAGTAGTAGGCGCGGTGGTAGACTTTCCGACGCTCATAGTTCTCCATCTCCCGCTGGGCCTGATACATCGCTGCCCATACCTCGTCCGTAACATCCACAAACTCGTCATGCCGGTAGTGGGGATACATCCACCGCAGATTGATTGTTTTCATAGGCTTACCTCCTGAAAATCGGAGAGGCGGGCAGCTCGTCCGCTGTCCGCCCCTCGCTGAGATAAGGGAAATGATCCCTTTCACTTGGTAGCCAGAAAACAGGTCATTCGTTAAGCCTGTTCTCAAAGAAATTTATAAATTTTTTTCTGACCGCCTCCACACTTTGATAAACAGCCACTTTGGAGCAGCCGCACAGCACACCGATCTCTGCAAGGCTCAGCCCGTCAAGCGCATAGAGCAGGAACCGGCGGCGCTGGGCCTCGGTACAGGTGTCCAGAACAGCCATCAGCTCATGCAGCGTTTCCATGCGGCAAAGGTATTCCTCCGGCGTTTCGCCGTAGACCCCTACACCCTCGGTGGTAATGATGTACTCGTCAAACTCCCGGCCATCCCAATGCCGCCGCTGTTCATGGAACAGGTTCTCCGTTTTGTGATCGGCCCGGTCAAGAAATTCATAGACTTCCAGCGTGACCTCCACGGCCACAGCTTGTCCGTTATAATTGATGGTAACTTCCATCTGCCTTTCCTCCATTCAGATTTTTTCGGGAAAATCTGAATGGGGCGGCGGAGAACGGCACCGGGGATAAAGTTCGGGCCATGCTGACCCGATGTTCCGGCTCCATAGGGACAAAAAAGCGCCCGGACGGCATAAAGCCATACGAGCGTAATAGAGTATATTTTGCTGTTTAGTTACATGGTATAGTGCATACTTCTGACCGCATTGCTCCGCTGCTGGGAACAGGCTTTTTTTAGCTGGTGCAGGTCATGGGGACTGTGAAAAAAGGCAAAAATAGACACGGCGGCAATCCTCCTATATGCCGCCGTGGATTTACACGGTGTTAGGTCGTCGTTGGTTTAGGGTAGACGAAAAGAAACGGCGGCTCTGAAAATCAAAGCCGCCGCTTCATAGGCGCGTGAAAATGTGTCTGCTTTACGACGGCTTTTTTTCTTTTGCCGTCGTGCGGCAGATTAACATATGAAACTATAATTCATTGATGGTTGCAGTTATCGACATATTACGAATCCGTTTTGCCGGAGTATACACAGCCGCGATTGCCGCAATCGAGACAAACAAAAGAATGACGCCCAAAGAGGTAATTGGAAACTGCCATACCGCAGATGGAAAATGTCCTGCAATAAGGAAATCATACAGCAGCTTGCTAAGCGGCAAGCCAATAGCACAGCCAACAACGCACCCCAAAACAGCATAAGTGAATGCTTCGCAAGCAATCATTTTTGTCATTTGCCGTTCATCCATTCCTACTGCACGCATAGCCCCGTATTGCTTCATTCTGGTAGACACACTCATGGAAATACTGTTGATGATATTCATTACCGTTACCAGTGCAATAATTGCCAAAAACGCATAAACACAGAAAACAAAAGCCATATAAGTTCCCGTAGTACGCTCGTCGCGTTTATCACGAAAACTATATGTTTTATCTACGGAATTTTGGATTGCCTGAACATTTTCATCCGTAACATTCCCCGCTGTCTGTATCAGCACAAGAGAATAATCATCATTCCCTGTTAAACGAATAAATGTTTCTCCGGAGGTAATCAATGTGAGTTTTCCGTTTGTCAATCCATCCTCGCTAAAGGGGTCATTTTTTAACAATCCAGCTATGGTAAGGGTTTCATCCCCAATTTGAACGGTGTCGCCGATTTTCCATGTACTGTCCTGATCGGATGTTGCCAAAACAAAGTGACTGTCTCCATAAACTTTGGACAAATCACTCCCTCTTTTCAAAGCACCATCTTTTTTCAGACATTGCAAATCAAAATCATCATAAGAAATCAGGTCGATTGTACCGGAAAATCCGGTATCGCCATTTAATCTGGCAGGAACATCAAACGCACTACGCCGCCCGTAAACCTCTCTCACTCCATCCATTTCACGGATGGATGTAAGCAGTTCCCGAGGAATCGCATTACCGTCAGCACTTGCAATATCAATATCTGATGTGGCAGCTGACTGAGGTATCAAATAATCCACAAAATCGATCATAACGGAAAAGCTCAAAAATAAGATGATGCTAAGTGCAAAAGAACCTGTCATCAGGAATAAATTTTTCTTCCCGGAGACCGCATGGCCGATACCGAGAAGGGCTTCAATCTTTCCGAATCCTGTATACTGGGAATGACGCATTGTTTTTCCGTGGTCTGCATTTCCAGACACCGCTGTGATAGGAGATACCTTCGCGGCATGTTTCGCCGGAGCATTTGCGGCGATCAGTACAGTAATCAGTCCAACAAAGATACCGCAGGCAATGCCAAAAATACTGATACCAAAGAGGGGAATATCAGAAAATTCTTCTCTGACTACAAAGCGCAGTACCGCACACAGCCCCCATGTTGTAACAACCCCTAAAATAAGACCGATGGGTACAGCCGTTTTGCACCAGTTCAATGCCTCCAGACGAACAAACCGAATAATCTGCTGCTTACTCATACCAATGCAACGCATCATTCCAAAAAATTTGGTTCTCTGGGCAACGCTGCTGTTCATACTGCTGGAAATCATCAAAACGCCTGCAACCAAAATCAACAGGAACAGAACAACCGCGACAGAAAGAAGGGTTTGCCCCATGGAACTGCCGAGCAAGTCTCCAATAGAGAAACTTCCATGCTTACCAACCAATCGAGCCTGTTCCATCCGAAAACCCATTTCTGCCATACTGAATACTGCTGTTACCATAAACACAGCAAATACAATGCAAAGCAGCGTCATACGATTTTGTCGGCGGTGAACTTTAGCGGAGATGGGAATGAGACTAAGATAGCTTTTCATTCACGGCACCTCCCAAAATCAGTCAAAGTGCCATCCGATACCTGTAATACCCGGTCTGCCGTTTGCGCAATACTGCGGTTGTGGGTAATCATAATGATGGTCTGCTCGTATTTTTTCGATGTTTCTTTGAGCAATGCTATGACCTCACTGCTGTTTTGTGAGTCCAAATTTCCTGTTGGCTCGTCTGCCAGAATCAGAGAAGGACGGGTAATCAATGCGCGGCCAATCGCCACTCTCTGCTGTTGACCGCCGGAAAGCTGACTGGGTAAATGATTACGACGATCTTTCAAATTCAAAACCGTCAGCAGTTCCTCCAAATATCTCTTATCCGGCTTTTGATAATCCAGCAACAGCGGAAAAATAATATTTTGTTCCACCGTCAACTCCGGGATAAGGTTAAACGCCTGAAAGATAAAGCCGATATTCCTCCGGCGGAAAACGGTCAGCTTTCGATCGTTCATGGCAAAAATGTCCTTGCCGTCAATCAGAACCTTGCCAGATGTTGGCGTGTCCAAAGCACCGATCATATTCAGCAGTGTACTTTTACCAGAGCCGGATTCCCCGACGATTGCCACATACTCGCCCTTTGGAACAGAAAAGCTGACATCCTTTAATGCCTTGACAGCGGTTTCTCCGTTGCCATAGGTCTTACTGATATTTTTGACTTCTAATAAGTTCATAGTGTAAACACCTCTTTCTGAATGATTTTGCGATATAGGCAGGCTGTCTTTGTTTGTCCTGCCTATGTGTGAGAGAATAGCACCTGAATCTTACTGTAAGCCTACAGCCAGCCTACAATTTTGTAGGAATCAGAAAATTCATTGTGAAAGTTGTCCCGATACCTAATTCGCTGTCAACCTCAATGGTGCCATTATGTGCTTCAACGATTGCCTTTGCCAAAGGTAATCCCAGTCCAATCCCTTGCTTGTCCTTAGAAAAACGACTGCGATAAAACCGCTTGAAGATGTGATGTATATCTTCTGGGTGGATGCCGCATCCATTATCCGTTATCACAATTTGGACACCAGACGGCAACTCCTTCCACGCAACATGAATTGTTGCACCACTTTCTGTATGGTCAAACGCATTTTTCACAATATTGTCGATTGCCTCATTCAACCAATCACGATCACAAAAAAGAGAAAGATGATCCGAGCCAGACAGAATGATTTCTTTCTTTTCCTGTCTGGCTCTATATGCAAAATGCAGTTCAATATCCCGCATCATATCTGCAACATTTTCTGCGTTCTTTTCCAAGACAATGGCTCCGGCATCCAATCTTGTAATCTTGAGCAGACTTTGCACCAGTGTTTCGATACGGTCAAGTTCCTGCTCAGACAAACCCGCAAATTCTTTCACGGAGGACACTTCTATATCCTCGTCTTGAAGGAGTCCGTTATAAATATTGAGTGCTGCCAGCGGTGTTTTCAGTTGGTGTGAAATATCGGAGATTGTATTTTTCAAAAACTCTTTCTCTCGTAACTCGTTATCTGCATGGGCATTTAACACTGCCGCTAAAGAATTGATGGAATGAAACAGTCGGTACAATTCGCCCTCATTGTCACATTCAATACGGGCATTGCGATCACCATCAAGATACGCATTGATTTGTAATATCGCCTGCTCCATGATCTGATTTTGCCGATTAAAATATACAAAGCAGACTGCCCATACAGCACCACCAGCCAATAGAAAAAGGATTAGCAATAACAGAGAAAGCCGGCGATATGATAGCCATAGAAAAACCTCGGCTAAGAGAAATGTAACCCCAAAAACCAGTGAAAGCGAATGAAATAGATTTTTGATTTCTTTATTTGCCAGTATCTTCATTCTGCACCTCACCCGATAATATTCCATTTATATCCCATACCTCGAACAGTCAGGAGCATTTGTGGTTCGCTTGGATTATCCTCGATCTTCATACGAAGCCGACGCATATAGACCGTAAGGGTACTACTGTCGATATAATTCCCGTCGCAATCCCATAGCTTATCTAAAATTTGTCCCTTTGTCAGCACCATGCTTGGGTTTCTCATAAACAAGCACAGTAGCTTGTATTCCGCGGCAGTCAAATCCAACAGCTCCCCATTTTTGAAAACCTGTCCTTGCAGCAAAAGAACCTTGATGCCATTCGACTGCAATTCTGTGTCTGCTGCTTGAAAAGAATTTGCACGTCGAAGTAAGGCGTTAATCCTTGAAACGAGAACCCCCAGTTTGAACGGTTTTGTGATATAGTCATCACCTCCAATATCCAGCCCCATAATAATACTTGTTTCCTCATCCGAAGCCGTCAGAAAAATAATTGGCACCTTTGATGTAAGTCGAACTCTTTTGCAAAATTCAAAGCCAGACCCATCTGGCAGAGATACGTCCAACACCAACAAATCATATTTTCCGTCTGTCCACAATTCCTCCGCTTCTTTGAGCGTTCTGGCGATATTTAATTCAAATCCCTGCTTTTTGAAAGCAAAAGAAAGCCCGTTAATCAGGCTTAGATCATCTTCAAGAAGTAATATATTACTCATACTTTTTTACCTTTCCTTGTTTTGTTCGACCATCAATCGGCTTTTCCGCATCCTTTGGAATTAGCCAGATAGTTGCCATCTTTACAGCTCCAGATATGCGCCCGGCGGCACAATAGTAATTTACTCTACGAGGTGTCACGCCCCATTTTTCGGCGGCCTCTTTTAGTGTCATATAATCCATTCTGCACCTCCACAGCGTACATTATAGTTCTTTGTCTCGAACAATACAAGTTTATCACCAATCGCAGCTTTATATAATCGGCATAATCGTACAGCTTGTCAGACATAATAAGGTCATTCCATCACATAAACCGGAACGATACAATATTATTGAGGTGAACGATTATGCCGATTGATGATTTAACTGCTTTAGGGCAGAAAATGCGGGAAGCCCGAAAGAATAAAGAGCTGACACAACAAGAACTTTCTGATCTGAGCCATGTTTCTGTAAAGCAAATCGCCAATATCGAAAAAGGAAAAATGAATCCTTCCTATTTGATTTTGAGAGCATTGGCAAAGGTCCTGCACATCTCTTTAGATACGCTTATAAATCCAGATATTTCTCTGGAGGATGAGGGTGTCAATCAGATGAAAATGCTTTATTCCAGCTGTCCGCCAGAAATGCGCGACACCCTGTTGCATCACACACAGGAAACGGTGAAAGAGCTAACAGAGTTGTCCGAGAAATTTGAAATGAATTGAGCCAGTGAGTGAAATTTAACGATTTTCTCACTGGTTCTTTTTATTTCCAGAGAAAAGAGGCAAGCAATGCCTGTGTTAATACACACAGGCCCGCAGAGAAGAAAATCCCTCCGTGATTTTCCTCTCCGCTTGCTTGTTGAGGGCAGCGCCCCCAAGCCCCTTTGAACACAGAATTTCATTCTGTGGCTACGCGTTCTGCGAACGCTTTTGACCAGGACCAGCTTACCGCTGGCCGTGGTCTTTTTCTTTTTCAACATCCTGTTCTACCTCCATTTTCAGGACCCGATCCACATTGGCCTTTGCCGTTAAAAGTTCTCGCATTTCCTCACGGGAATGCCGATACTCGGCATAGGTCTTTTTCTTTTCTTCCAACAATTTCGCGTACTCTGTCTGCAACTCTTTGACCTTGGGCAGCTTCTTGACGCCCATCTCATCAAAGGCATTCTTAGCAGCCTGGTGGAGCAGAATTTCTTCCTCATGTTCTTCCCTGAATTTCTTAGAGTAACCCGCCTTGCGGTATGCCACATAGACCTCACGGGTCTTGGCATAATTTACGATGTGAGTACGCAGAACAGCGATCTCTGCCATGCGCTTTTCAGCCGCTTTGATCTGCGCCGAAAGTTCATTGTGATGTGCCGTGGCAGCCGCAGCCTTTTCTTCCAAAACCGCATACTCCAGCAGGTTGTGCTCTGACAGGTAATTCATGGTCTGCGCCATCTGCTTGAGGTTGAACACCTTAGCCCATCGAGCATAACCAGCGCCTTTTCCAGCCTGCAATTTTGCCTGAATGTCCACCAGCAGATTGATCTTTGGCGGCTCTGCCTGTGTGACTGTTTTCTTTCGCGGGGTATGTGCTTTCTTCCCGGAGAGAACTGCCCGCAAATCTTCCAATCCATATCCTTCGCCCAGACTGTCCATGCGGGCGGCTTTCTCCCAACCAGAGAGCTTCAGTCGATACGATTTTCCGCGCTTTGAGACTTCACAACCATACTCTTGCAACAGCTTCAGCAGTTCTTCAAAGTCAGCAGGACTTTGTGATAATGCGTTGTCAATCGCCACACGAAGCAGCTCTCGGTGAGAGGGCTTTGCCTGATCGCCCAGCCATTTGTTATAGCTCTTTCCGTGAGGTTTCGGATTCTCTACAATGGACAGTCCATTCTCAATACAGATGGTGTCACTTAGCCGACGAACCGCCTTGGTGCTGCCCCAAAAGTTTCGGAACTTCCGGTCATATTCTAAGCTGACCGATGACCAGATAATGTGATTATGAATGTGAGACTTGTCTATGTGGGTGCAGACCACAAAGGCGTGATTGCCCTTGGTAAACCGCTTGGCAAATTCTACACCCAGACGGTTGGCTTCTTCCGGCGTGATTTCACCGGGTTTGAATGACTGGCGCACATGGTAAGCGATCACATCGTCCGCCCCGCGCACCCGCCCGGTGGCGGCGATATACTGCCGCTTCGCCAGCAGAAACTCTGCATCGGCGGTCCGGCTGTCACAGCCATAGCCGGTAATTAGTTTTCCGTTGTCAGTCTTTTGCGGATTTGCCACATAATCAATGATGTCGCTGATTGCCTGACTTTCGGTGCGGCCCTTGCCGATATGCAGGGGCATGATGCGTGTGGTTGCCATAGAAGGGCCTCCTTTCTAAAAAAGAAACGGCCTGCATGGTGCAGACCGCTTTTGCTATTCTATAAAATCGTCCTCGATGTCCTCTAACCGCTTCGGAGGAAACCTCATCTCGTATTGTTCTTTTGCCAGCGCACGAACTTCAGGGCGCTTATCTTTCATTCGGTTTTTCAGCCAGGAAATCTGCTCCTTTGATAACCGCCAAGGGAGATTCTGTAAGCGGTTTACCGTCATTTGCTCCGCTTGTTTCTCCGGCGATAAAGAAGCACAGGATTTACAGATGTGCGCCGCATGACCTTTGCCGGAAAATTTTTCGTTAGCCTTATATTCTCCGCAGACTTTACAATAATGTCCATGCTTCTTCATAGGCTCGATTCCTTTTCACTGAGCGCATGTAAACTGCGAACCGCCCCCATGATGATGTTCCACTCCAGATCTGCCGCATAGGAAAACTTCCTGCGGTAAGATTCCCAAAGTTTCTGCATCACCGGACTATTTTCCACTTCTTCAAAAACTTCGGCAGCTTCTGCAAGATGTTGTTCTGTCCCGCGTTTGTGGGCAGTGGCCCGCAGCGCATCATGGAGCGTCTGCCGGTTCAATGTGTTCCCGTGGAGCTGATCCAGAATATAAATGTCATAGAAATCTCTCATGCGGGTGTTGGTGGTGGTTCTGGTGATGATTGTTTCCAGCTTTTCAGACAGAACGGTTTCCAGATTGTATGCCCAAATGTCAATGGAGCGATCTTCCAGCATCAGCTTGAAAGAGTAGCGTACCTCCCTGGGGGTAATGGCATCCCCCGTGGAAATGTCAATCTTCAAAGGTGTCACCACACCGTCAAAGGTTGTAGTCATGCTGACCCGAATCCCAGGATACTCCGCTTCATCCATAATCTCTGAAATGCTTTTCAGCTGAAATTTGACGCCATCATCAATCGGCACACTCACAATAGCAGAAATCAGGTTCTCGATGTCCTCTACATTAACATTGGCTCCTTTTACAGTAGCGTCCAAGTCCATCGTGGAACGGGCATCCATTCCAACCATTGCCGCTACCAGCATCCCGCCTTTCAGAATAAATTTGTCACGATATTCAGAAAGGGAAATTCTCTCCAGAAAACGCTCCATCATATAGTTTCGCATTAAAAGCTGTGCATCCGCAGATTTTTCTCTGGAAAGATTGCGAATTAAATCTTTTAGCTGCCTTGCTGTTTTTATCATAAAAGCACCTCCAAATACTGCCGTAAAATTTTTTCAACCCGGAACATATCGGCATACCGCATCAAAGTCCGCAGATCCTTGTCCTTTCTTCTGGCATACATCTTCAGCGCACCTTGAAAAGTCTGTATTTCCATGCTGCTTCGGCTGCGGAGCAGATCGCAGATGGTGCGCTCCATATCATAGACAGGAACCGTATGCCCAAAAGGTGTTTGGCCAGTTGTCAGCCCTACCTCATATAGTTCTGGTTTGATGGTGTAAACAGAAAGGCCCTCTGCCTTTAAGCGAGTGGTGCTGTACCCTCTGCGCACCGTGATAGCGTATGGAGATGGTTCCCGGTCTGTCAAGTCATGGAAAAATAGCGCTGATTCATGGGAAAATACTGCCTGACCACATCGCAGATGTAACAGAAACATCGCATCAATCCAGGTGTCCTCGGAGACATAAATTCCGTGAGCAACCTGCTGAAGATTTTTCTCTTTGACATATTCATAAAAAATGGGTTTTACAATTCCGCTGGCGATTACCTGTGCGGTTTGCAGCATCCCATCATGCTCGGTCAGAAGTCTGTCTAATTGCTCAAACCGTTCTGATTTGGTCACATCCATCACTTCCTTTCGTGCTACTATTATACACGGATGTAGCACAGAAGTAAATATAGCAATTTAACAGACACTGTCTGGCATTTTTGTGACCGCGCATTTTATCCATAAACCAAATCCTGAATGGCAAACTTCAAGTCCTGCACCTTACCCAGCAGCCAGATGGCAGCCATCGGCAGACCATAGGGACTAACAAGAAATGCCATCACCAGCAGGATAATACCGTTTTGCAGGGAACAGGACAGCAGGACCGCCACGCC
>ENA-OQKT01000039-OQKT01000039.1-human-gut-metagenome-genome-assembly--contig:-NODE-39-length-22278-cov-4.331091_pt1 | contig 22278 bp, 26 predicted proteins | sample MGYA00242650_ERZ504801 | MGnify/ENA primary metagenome ERZ504801 (study PRJEB26092, sample SAMD00036396) | human gut metagenome | host: Homo sapiens | study: EMG produced TPA metagenomics assembly of...
CATGATTTTAAAAGTAAAAAAAGACACAGTAATCAAAGAGAACTGGGAAAATTTATAATACTCTCGTATAGTTATAACGAGGCTACTGTAAATAAACATAAGTTAACAGTAAAAAGGATGTCGGATTTGCTCCCGGCATCCTTTTTATATGGGATCATACAGGATAAAATAGTATAAAAAAAATGTCAAAATATTTTATTGAAACTCCTCGTGATTTTGCTATGATATAGTAAGATTATGTCGGCAGAAGGTCAGTACTATAGATATATAGTGAATCGGAGACAAAATTCAGAAAGGGGATTTTTACATATGTACACAGGAAACTATGAATGTCTGGAATTATTTGTAAAACCAGAAGCCGGGAAAAAAGGCAGTGTGAGCCTGAAGAAGGTAAAAGAAAACAAAACAGAAATAAAAGAACTGCAGCATATCTATGGGAACTGGATCAAGTTCCGAGCCGGGAGCTTATGGAAGCATGACTTTGCCAAGAGAACTCCATGTGAAGAATGAAAATGAGGGATAAATAGAAATGACCACATCTATGATAAAGGGCAATCCGCTGAAACTGATGTTACAGTTCGCGTTTCCTTTATTATTAGGAAACTTGCTGCAACAGACTTATAATATTATTGATGCTGCGATCGTAGGCCAGATTCTTGGCGCAAAAGCACTGGCAAGTGTAGGAGCCAGCAGCAGTATTCAGTTTCTGGTACTGGGATTCTGCATGGGAAGCTGTACAGGCTTTGGTGTTCCTGTAGCTAAATATTTCGGTGCAGAGAAAATAGAAAAAATGCGGGATTATATCTTTAATGGAGCTGTATTATGTGCAGGAATCGCAGTGATCCTGACAGCATTATGCAGTGTTTTATGTCCTCAGATTCTGCATATTTTATCTGTACCAGAGGACATTTATGACAATGCATATAGTTATCTGCTAATCATTTTCCTGGGGATTCCCTTTACGATTTTATATAACTATCTGTCCAGTATTTTGAGGTCAGTGGGAGACAGCAGGACACCGTTTATATTTCTGGCGTTATCTGCTGTTCTGAATATTTTTCTGGATTTATTCTGTATCGTAGTGCTGAAACTTGGATGTGCCGGAGCTGCCATTGCAACCATTTCCGCACCAGGCAATCAGTGGAATCTTGTGCCTTATTTTTATTATCCGCAAAATGAAACTTCTGTGGCTCAAGAAAGAAAACAGGACAATAAAAGGGGATGCAGTAAAGGAACTTCTGGCAATGGGAATGCCTACGGGACTTCAGTTCTCCATCACAGCTATCGGAAGTATGGTTATGCAGTCTGCGAACAACGGGCTTGGAAGTACATATGTATCAGCTTTTACTGCAGCAATGAAGATCAAGCAGTTTACCATGTGTCCATTTGATGCTATCGCAACCTCTGCTTCTGTATTCTGTAGCCAAAATCTTGGAGCAGGACAGTCTGACAGGATTAAGAAAGGATTGCGCTGTGGTATTACAGTGGGAGTAGGATATGGTATTGCGGCAGGAATTTTACTGATTTTTGCAGGGCGTACACTTTCTATGCTGTTTGTTGGAAAGAGTGCGGTGGCAGTTCTGGATGCCTCTGCCAAATACCTCAGATGTATGGGATTTTTCTACTGGAGTCTTGGTATTCTCAATGTCGCCCGTATGGTAACTCAAGGACTTGGATATTCAGGCAGAGCCGTTTTCTCCGGCGTAACAGAAATGATCGCCAGAATAGTTGTATGTCTTGGATTTGTAGGAACTTTTGGCTTCACAGCCATCTGCTTCGCAGACCAGACTGCCTGGATTACAGCAACCTGCTATATTTTTCCGACATGCCTGTGGTGCATCCGAAAGTCTACAAAAATGCTTGCATCTATAGCAGTCCGAGTAAATAATGCATCATAATCCAGCCCATCAGAGTGTGAAATTCTGCGTCATATATCTTCCTTGTCTTTCGCACTCTGCTGAACTGTCTTAAATGCATTATTTATTAGGACTGTTATAATAAAAGTATGACAAAATAAGAAAACAGCTATGCAAGAGCAGCAGATAAAAATATCTGTACTCTTCATAGCTGTTTTTATGTATGGTTTATATGTGGTAAAGCTATTGACTATATGGATATCAGGTTAAAAGAGCTTCTGCTCAGATGCTTTTTTATCCGTAAATGGTCCTGCGACAGTTTTGACATTTCTGTGATTTCCAAAGAAATCCTGATTAAAGATAATCGGGCTTCCGTCAGGATTTTCGTATTTCTGCTCCGGTTCGAATGCCATACCAAGTGTTTCAGTTGAGATGATACCGTCGTTTTCTTCTTTGATGATATCATACAGGTTGGTCTTCAGATACCAGCCATCTTCTTTCTTTTCAACAGAGATATCTACAGTGTGTTCTGCATCTGTGACTGCATTTGTTTCTTTTTCCCATGCACGTGCTCCATTGAAATAGAGATTGCCGGATGCCCATACAGGAAGATGATCATAATAGCAGTTGCCTGTTGTTTCAGAACCCATTCCGCAGTAACCTTCGAACTGTCTGTTCCATTCATCAAAGGTTGGATATCCGTTAAATTTGAAAGTTCCTGTGATCACATTGCAGTCATCCCACATATTTCCATTGTTACCCATAAGATCAGCCAGATCCTGCATACAAGGACGGATCGGTTTCTGAACGAAGATGTTGTTGTAGAATCTGTCATCTCCATGAAGGATGGTCATAAATCCTGCAATCTGAGTTCCGTGTTTGGTGTGATATGGAGTATATCTGGGAGATGGAATATCAGGTGCACCGTTGTCTGTACCGATACCAACAGAAACGAAGCCGCCGCAGATCAGGTTATGTACAAGGGCAACACCCTGGGTTGCAATTTTCAGTGCACGGTCAGACAGCAGGATATTGTGGTCGATTAATGTCGGACCATGGGAAACCTCAACGAAGATATCTTCTCCTACGCTTGTGACAGCGTCATCCCCTGCCTCGAAGTCATTAGGAAGAGCATTGTCATGGAAGAGATTTCCTGTAACGCGGGTTCCCTGTGCCTGCCAGTCAAGCCACAGACCACGGGTGCAGTTGTGGATATGGTTGCGGCGGAAAATAACATCGATAGCAGCATGCATTTTGATACCGCCAATCTCTGCTCCTGCCAGATTCTGCTTGTTATTAATGTGGTGGATATGGTTGTCTTCAATAACAGAGAATACGCCTCCAAGATGTCCTACAATACCTGTCTGACCGCAGTCATGGATTTCACATCTGCGCACAATATGGGAACCGATGTGTTCTTTATCCCATCCTTCATAGGAAGCCTGGCAGATGCAGTCGCGTTCTGTCTGAGTTCCGTCTTTGTATTTCCACTTTAACCATTTGTTATCATTTTCAGGCTGCAGATATTTACCAAGAGAAATACCGCTGCATTTGGATTCATAGATTTCACAGTCTTCGATGATCCATCCTTTGGACCAGTGAGGACCGACCATTCCCTCCTGATAAGCGGTAGGGGGAGCCCACTGAGTAGCAGCCTGACTGATGCGGAAACCGGAGAGAGTGATATATCCGATTCCTTCACTTTCTGGATAGAAGCAGTTTCTTCTTACACTGATCTCAACATTTTCTTTATTGGGATCTTTTTCATGGAAGTTTGCATAAATAATTGTCTGATTATTGGCTTCATCCTGTTCTGCATACCATGTATATACAGAGAAATCAGGATCCCATGAGATAGTACTTTTTTGTGGATTTTTAACTTTATCCAGAGTGGTTACTTCATACATGGATTTTTCATTCAGATATACATCTCCTGTATGAGCAATAAATGTAGCGATAAACCAATCTCCGGATACCAGGGTAGTAAATGGGTTATAATCACCGAAGATTCCGTTCGGAATGACTGCTTTCCATACAGTACCTTCTACATTTTCCCAGTCTTTGACAGCTTCACTTCCTGTAATGTGCGCCTGTCCTTTTATTGCAGAACGGTAGGTGATACGCTTGTCTGCCGTTCCAGCGTGAATCGGATTAACAGCTTCACGGTATAATCCCGGTGCAACGATGACTTCATCTCCCGGAAGTGCCTTTGCAGCGGCCTCCTGAATAGTTTTGAATGGATTTTCTTTTGTTCCGTTTCCGGTCTGGATCACGGATGCATCAACGTAAATAATCATTATAAAAACCTCCCGGCCTTCTGGCCTGAATCCTTCTGTTTGCGGGCGAAATGCCCATAAGATATGTAATCTAGTATAGCATGTAGATATGCAGCGAAACAATGGAATCCTGTGTCGTTTTGTATGAATTTTGTGATGATTCATTACTGTTCACTGAAAACGTCGGATTCGAAAATAAGAGAACGAAAGAATTTCTGGCAAAAATCCTGTAAATAGAATAAATCTTGATACTTAAAACTTAAAATAGTGAGTAAATACCGGGCTTTATTTACCAGTAACTTTTGCCTGCATATCACATAGATTTTGATGTAAATACTCTGCAGATGATATATTATAAAAAATACAAATATTTTCAGAAAGTGCAGGCTATCATGAATAAAAAGAAATCAAAGAATAAAAAACAGGATAAGCAGAGTGAGAAGCCGGTTCCGAGGAAAAAGGAAGAGGAGCAGACAGAAGGAACTGGTAGAAATTCAGCTCAGAACCCTTGCTATGGATTACTGGTCTGTACTGGAATATCATATATATACTGCCTGGATTTTAAAAACAAAAATCCAGGCAGTTATTTTAATACCAGCGTGTCATTGGCAGATCATTATTGATTCCTTTAGTCATCAGAATCTGGTGCAGATCAATAATTCCGTTATGGAAGGTTGCAGCACATGCTGACAGGTAAAGTTCCCACATACGCAGGAAGGATTCATCAAACATGGTCTTTTCCTTTTCTATATTCTCACGGAAATTCTTTTCCCAGTGGAGCAGAGTTTTATTGTAATGCAGACGCAGATTTTCAATGTCCAGAGTGTGGAAATTGTCCTCTGCCATATGATTCAGGATTTCTCTCAGACTGGGAACAGTTCCGCCTGGAAAGATATATTTCTTGATCCATGGATCACCCGGATGTTCTTTCAGTGCACTGATAAAATGAAGCAGGAATAATCCGCCCGGTTTCAGAACTTTCTCTACACAGTCAAGGAAGAGCTGATAATTGTCACGGCCAACATGTTCCAGCATTCCCACACTGACTACCCGGTCAAACTGATAGTTATGTTTCGGCAGATCACGGTAATCCATCAGTTCCACTGTAAGATAATCTTCCAGGCCCTGATCTTTGATGCGCTTCTGGAATTCTGTATATTGTTCGTGGCTTAAAGTGATTCCTGTACCATGTACTTTGTATTTTTTAGCAGCCTCAATCAGCAGAAAACCCCATCCGCAGCCGATATCAAGAAGACTCATACCTTCTTCCAGATGCAATTTTTTCAGAATATAATCTACTTTATTAACCTGTGCCTGATATAAAGAGTCATCGTCATGAATGAAGTAGCCACAGGAATAACTCATGGTTTCGTCCAGCCATAATTTATAAAAATCATTTCCGATATCATAGTGGCTGGTGACTTCCTTTTCCTGATTTTTTTTGGTATGTAGAACTGAACATGATCTTTTTCAGAGCAGATTCATTGGTAGAAAATTTGCTCATCTGTCCCAGAAAATGATCCAGTGCCTCGTAAAGATTTCCTTCAATATCCAGATCTCCCCGCATATAAGCCTCGCCTAATGCCAGGGAAGTGCTTTTGAGCAGCTCGGCCAGAGGAATTGTTTCCTTAAAATTTACTGTAAATGTGGGTTCTCCCTCTCCGATTGGATATTCGGAATTCTTGAACTTTACCAGAAATGGATAGTCCGTAAAGCGTTCAAGGAATTGCACCATTGCTTTTTCCTCAGCCTTTTCTCCTAATGTCTCAAACATAATAAGTTTACCTCCTTTAACACAAAACTATGATACACCTTTGGGGGCGCTTATCGTCAAGGGGAGAATTTAAACAAAGATATCTGGGAAATTGGTCAGACTTGTAGCAGAATAATGGAAATAGAAGAAGAAACAAAAAGTTCACAAAAAACATCTTGACCATCAAAGAAACACAAGTTATAATCCCCTATATAAAAATTTTCGTGCAAAGAGCAGACAATGGGGTCTGAGAAAGAATCCCATTGACTGCTCTTTTTTGCGTACTACGAAGATTTTTGTTACTGTTCACACACCACTATCCCGCGAGGTGTTTTGGCTACGTTACTGAGAACGGAGTGAACAGTAACAGATTTTTGCATATTATAATTCGCACAATTCGAGAGGAGGAATATCATGAGGCTGAATCCCAAAGAACAGGAAAAATTAATGCTTCATATGGCAGGAAATCTTGCAAAAGAGAGAAAGGAAAGAGGTCTGAAACTGAATTACGTGGAGGCACTTGCGTATATCAGTTCTGAACTCCTGGAGCTTGCAAGAGATGGTAAAACAGTAGTAGAGCTGATGCAGCTTGGAACCAAGATTCTTACAAAGGATGACGTAATGGACGGTGTTGCTGATATGATCGGTGAAGTCCAGGTAGAAGCAACATTCCCGGATGGAACCAAGCTTGTGACAGTACATAATCCAATTCAGTAAGGAGGAGAATGAGCATGAAGATCGGTGAAATTATGGCCGCAGATCGTGAGATCACACTTAATGAAGGCAAGAAAACAGTGACAGTAACAGTGGCAAACAAAGGCGACAGACCGGTTCAGGTCGGTTCTCATTTTCACTTCTTTGAAGTAAATAAATGCCTTTCTTTTGACAGGGAAAAAGCCTATGGATATCATCTGGACATTCCTTCAGGAACATCTGTAAGATTTGAGCCGGGTGAAGAAAAAGAGGTTCAGCTTACAGAAATGGGAGGCAGACAGAGAGTATTCGGACTGAATGATCTCACCCGCGCCCAGGCAACTGACGATACAAAAGCAGCATCCATGGAAACTGCGAAATTAAAAGGATTTCTGTAAGGAGGGACAACAATGAGTACAAAAATTTCCGGAAGCAAATATGCGGCAATGTATGGCCCGACTACAGGAGATAAGGTACGTCTGGCAGATACAAGCCTTGTGATCGAGGTAGAAAAAGATTATACAACCTATGGAGACGAAGTAAAGTTCGGCGGCGGCAAGACAATCCGTGACGGTATGGGACAGTCTGTAAAAACCTGCAGCAAAGACGGAGATCTGGATCTGGTAATTACCAATGCATTGATCGTAGACTCTACAGGAATCGTAAAAGCAGATATCGGTATCAAAGACGGCAAAATCGCAGGAATCGGTAAAGCCGGAAATCCGGACATCATGGATGGCGTCACACCTGGAATGACAGTGGGTGCATCTACAGAAGCACTTGCAGGAGAGGGAATGATCGTAACTGCAGGTGGAATTGATACCCATATCCATTTCATCAGCCCACAGCAGATCGACTGTGCATTATACAGTGGTGTAACTACTATGATCGGAGGTGGTACAGGCCCTGCAGACGGTACAAACGCAACTACCTGTACACCTGGACCATGGAACTTAAAAATGATGTTAAAGGCAGCCGAGGAATACCCGATGAACTTAGGTTTCCTTGGAAAAGGTAACTGTTCAGACGAAGCTCCTCTCATTGAGCAGGTTAAGGCCGGAGCTATGGGACTGAAGATTCATGAGGACTGGGGTGCAACACCTGCAGTTATCAATCACTGTCTGAATGTGGCAGATGAATATGATGTACAGGTTGCCATCCATACAGACACATTAAATGAAGGTGGATGTGTGGAAGATACACTTGCAGCCATCGGCGGCAGAACTATCCATACTTATCATACAGAGGGTGCAGGCGGTGGACATGCACCGGATATCATCCGCGCAGCAACAGCTCCGAACGTACTGCCATCCTCCACAAACCCTACAATGCCATATACAGTAAACACTTTGGATGAGCATCTGGATATGCTGATGGTCTGCCATCACCTTGACAAGAGAATTCCGGAAGATGTAGCATTTGCAGATTCCCGAATCCGTCCTGAGACAATCGCAGCAGAGGATGTTCTTCATGATATGGGTATCTTCAGTATGATGAGCTCTGACTCTCAGGCTATGGGACGTGTAGGTGAGGTTATCACACGTACCTGGCAGACAGCAAGTAAGATGAAAGATGAGAGAGGTGCACTTCCGGAAGATGCAGGACATGACAATGACAACTTCCGTGTAAAACGTTATATCTCCAAATATACCATCAACCCGGCAATCACACTACGGTATTTCCCAGTATGTGGGCTCTGTGGAAGAAGGTAAATTCGCAGACCTCGTTCTCTGGAATCCTGTATTCTTTGGCGCAAAACCGGATATTATCATCAAAGGCGGTATGATCATTGCATCTAAGATGGGCGATGCAAATGCATCCATTCCGACTACACAGCCGGTTCTCTATCAGCCAATGTTTGCAGCTCATGGAAAAGCTAAGAACGAAGCTTGCCTGACCTTTGTATCCCAGGCTGCCATGGATGAGAATGTAAAAGAGAAATACGGTCTTGAGAAAACTGTAGTACCTGTAAAGGGCTGCAGAAATATCAGCAAAAAAGATATGGTATTTAACGACAGAACACCGGAACTGACTGTAGATCCGGAGACATATAAGGTTACTGTTGACGGCGAAGAGATCACTTCCAAACCGGCAGAGAAGCTTCCGCTGACACAGCTTTACAGTCTGTTCTAAACAACTTTAAACCATTACATTCTGGTTATCTGATCATAAAAATGATATTCGCAGGACTGTTATTTATGGAGTTTTGTGAGAACTTTTATAAGAACTTACCAAACAATATAATGACAGTCCTGTCAGATTTAACAGAAAAATATACTGAAGAAGCAGGAGAGGAGAGAATATTATGTTAGGAGTTTGTCTTTTATTCGTAGGAATCGTACTGATCAACAACGGTATGTGTTCTTTATACAATGTAGACGGAAAATCAACCGCCATTATGAACATCTTTACAGGTGGTCTTTCTTTATTTATTAACTTTGTCAATCTGGTGCAGGGCAATTATTATGCAGCAGGAACAGGACTGTTGTTCTGCTTTACCTATCTTTTCGTAGCCCTGAGTAAATTCCTGAAAGCAAGCCCGATCCCATTTGCATGGTTTTCTACTTTTGTAGCCATCAATGCGGTGATTTTCGGTACAATCGAGGGATTTACAGGAAGCACTGCACTGGGAATCACACCGGATCTGCGTTGGGCAGCAATCTGGTATCTGTGGGCAATTCTCTGGGGAACTGCTTTCGTAGAAGATATCTGCGGAAAAAAACTGGGAAAATTCGTTCCATATCTTCAGGTATTTGAAGGAATCGTAACTGCATGGGTTCCTGGAGTTATGATGTTGCTTCAGATTTGGTAAGATTCAGGAGGTCGAAAATAATGCTGTGTGAACAGGTTTTGGGAAAGCTTCATGATTTTGATACTACAGGAAAAACAATAGAATATGTAGATATCGAATGGCACGAAGCATTCAAGAAAATACATAAAAAAACAACAGACAAAGGAACAGAAGTGGGAATCCGCATGGACGATTCCATTCTCGCCAGAGGTCTGTATCAGGATGATGTGATCTACGCAGATAATGAGAAGCTTGTAGTGGTAAATACACCGCCATGCGAAGTTATCCGTGTTTCTCTGACTCCGGGACATGAGAAAATGTCTGCAAAAGTCTGCTACGAAATCGGAAACAGACACGCACCGCTTTTCTGGGGAGAGAATGATACGTTTATTACGATCTATAATGAGCCAATGCTTGTTATGCTTCAGAAAATCCATGGAGTTCAGGCAGAGAAAGAAGTGTTGAAGCTGGACTTTGACAAGAGAATTTCTGCAAGTATTCATAATCATCATCATTAAATATGACTATAAGGAATGTTATGAGTAAACTGTAAGGCAGATAATGTATTTACTGAAATTTGAATATTTAAGACAATCAATGTTAATTATGGAGGTTCTTCATGTCAGAAAAACAGTTCTATCTTTTACAGGTAAATGATGCGCTGTTTCCCATCGGAGGATATTCCCATTCCCAGGGACTTGAAACTTATATTCAGCGTGGAATTGTCCACGATGCAGACACAGCCAGAGAGTATATTACTCACAAAATCAAATGGAATCTTGCATATACAGAACTTCTGGCAGCCAGACTTGCATACGAAGCCGCAGAGAAAAAGACCTGCAGGAACTTCTGTACCTGGAAGAACTTCTGGAAGCATCCAGAATTCCTATGGAACAGAGAGAAGCCGCCAGAAAATGGGTTCCCGTTTCGCAAAAACCATTGAAAAGCTAGGGCTTTCCATCAGTGAAACAGGGATTTTCAGAGAATATCTGGATGCGAGAAAGGGAAAAGCAGTAAATCATTGCTGTATTTACGGAGTTTTTTGTGCGGAAATGCAGATTTCTCTGGAAGAAGCGCTGACGCATTATCTATACGCACAGACATCTGCAATCGTCACCAACTGCGTAAAAACAATTCCACTCAGCCAGACATCCGGGCAGCAGCTTCTGAGCGGATGTTATGGTGAGTTTGATGAGATATTAAAGGATATCATGAACAGAAGCGAGGAGGACTTATGTCTCTCTGCACCTGGATTTGATATCAGAGGAATCCAGCACGAGAAGCTGTATTCCAGATTATATATGTCGTAAGAAAGAAAAGAGGAAATCGGTATGTCATACGTAAAAATCGGAGTTGCCGGACCGGTAGGTTCCGGAAAAACAGCACTTATTGAAGCACTGTCAAGAAAGATGGCAAAGGATTACAGTATTGGTGTCATCACAAATGATATCTACACAAAAGAAGATGCCCAGTTCCTTGCAAAGAACAGCGTTCTTCCTGTAGAAAGAATTATTGGTGTAGAGACAGGCGGATGCCCTCACACAGCCATCCGTGAAGATGCTTCCATGAATCTGGAAGCAGTAGATGAGATGATGGAACGCTTCCCTGATATTGAACTTCTTTTCATCGAAAGCGGCGGAGATAACCTGTCTGCAACATTCAGTCCGGAGCTGGTAGATGCAACCATCTTCGTCATTGATGTAGCAGAAGGAGATAAGATTCCGCGTAAAGGCGGTCCTGGAATCACACGTTCTGATCTTCTTGTAATTAATAAGATAGACCTGGCTCCATATGTAGGTGCAAGTCTGGAAGTAATGGAAAGAGACTCCAGAAAAATGCGTGGTGACAGACCATTCCAGTTTACAAATATCCGCGGAGATGAGAACGTAGATAAAGTGGTAGAGTGGATCAAGAAAAACGTACTCCTAGAAGGAATGTAAAGGAAAATGCCTATGGATAACAAATTCGGAAAAATATCCCGCATCAGCGCCTGCGCAGCCTTAAAAGACGGAAGGACTATTCTGGAAGATTTGTCTTTCACAGCACCATACAAGATTATGATGCCCTTCGAAAAAGAAAACGGTGGGATCCAGATCATGCCTCTTTGTGCTTCCGCCGGAATTATGGCAGGTGATTCCCAGGAATTTTCCTACCATGTAAAGGAAGGTGCAGATCTGGAAGTCCTGTCCCAGTCCTTTGAGAAAATCCACAAAATGGACGAAGGCTCAGCCGCCCGAACCATTGAAGTGCAGGTAGACAAAAACGCTACATTATACTACTATCCCCAGCCGGTTATTCCTTTTGCACAGTCAGCCTTTGACAGCAAGATGACTATCCATCTGGAAGACGAAACCTCTCGTTTATTCCTGCTGGAGATTATCTCCTGCGGCCGAAATGCACACGATGAACGCTTTCAGTACCGCAGATTCTCCTCAAAAGTCTTGCTGTACAGAGGGGACAAACTCATCTATCGCGACAACACCCGCTACGAACCGGACAAAATGCCCATGGAAGGAATCGGAATGTACGAGGGTTACACACATATGGCAAACCTGTTTCTTTCTAAGATCTGCAGCAGAGATGGTGAAAATTGCAGTCAGGAATCCGGAACTGTAAAGTCAGCAGATTCAGCCATCAATTTGGAACTTCAGGAAAAAATCTGGCAGATCCTTGATGAAGATTCGGAAATAGATGGAGGTGTTACCCGTCTCACAGCCGGAGATCTGGCGTTGAGAATCTTCGGTTATCGTGCTCAGAAACTGCAGCAGGTAGACGGAAAAAATCAAGAAGTTATACGAAACAGAACAAATAATAAAAAATGGACGGGAAACTCCCGCCATTTTTTTGTGCTGATGTATAAAATTATGTCGCTGAGGCGACCCGCCGCAGGCGGAGAATCATTGAGCATCCCTTAATTGCTCTACAACGCTGCATTTCGCTGCGTTGTCATACATCATGCAAGGAATCAGCCACCCCAGCAGAAGAAATACCGGAATTGTCAGCAGGACAGGCAGAATGGTGAATCGATACTCAAAGAACCAGAACATACTGCCCAGCATTTTTCCCGCAAGAGGTCCCACCGCCAGCGACAGAATAAAGGCCACTGCTACGGAGGACATTGCGTAAAACAATCCCTCGTAGATCAGCATGGTTTTGAGCTGCCGGTTCGTCATTCCTACAGCCTGAAGCACAGCAAATTCACGGCGGCGGGAAAGAATACCGGTCATCATGGCGTTGAAGAAATTTAAGAGTCCCACCAGCCCGATGATAGCACAGAGGATACCACCTATCAGAAGAAACATCTGCCGGAACTGAGCAAATTCAGAGCGAGCCGTGGCCTTGCTTTCATACATCAAGGGCGAAAACTCACCGGCAGTGAGCTTCGATAGATACTGCTCTGCTTCGGCCTCGTCAACTTCGTCCGCTGTGTCGAACAGGTAGAGCATCGGAATGGCCGCACCACCGCTGTCCCGCTGTGCGGTATCCACAGACAAAACTGCATCATAGCCAACGCCGCTATAACGATAACTCATGGAATTCGGAAGATTTACCAAGGCGCAGACCGTGTACTCTACATCTCTGGCTCCATACAATTTTTTCATGTACCCCTCCGGTATATCTTCGGTGCGGAGTTCCCCGGTGCGGCTGTCGATATATTTCACATCGTCCGCATAGGTGGCGGTGATCGTGTCTCCTACCTTGGGGTAGTATTCAGGATTGGGCAGATTACCGTAGTCATCTAAGGAAACCGCAATGGCAATAGCGTTATTGTTTGGCTCCAGCATAGGAGAAATATCTCCGTCGAACACTTGCAGCTTGTCAAACAGGCTGTTATCCAGAGCCTCGATTCTGGTATCTCCCATCACCATATCGCCCCGGTGCTCCATGCGGCTCATATGGCTGTCCAACTGCTCGGCGCTTTCGTACCTTGCATAGTCCTGCCGCAGAGCATCCTCCGTCATCCAAAGATATACGGGTTTTCGCACAGCATATCCCGTGCCGGAAAGACTGGACTTTGTGTTTGCTGCGATCTCTTCGATCTGTTCCGGCGTGATGAATTCATCTGCCGGGTTGTAACGGAAATAGTCGGGCGTGCTGACGATAAAATCGGCGCAGGTCATGGAGGATACATACTTCTCCATGCTGAAGCCGCCCACAAAGGCACACAGGGTGCGATTGAACAGCGTCACCGACAGTGCCAGAGACACCACCACCAGCACCGTCTTTTTCTTGTTTCGTCCCAAATTGGCAAAGGCCATCTGATGGAGCTTCGCTCCCCGGGTGCTGCGCTGTTTTTCTTGGTCTGCATTGCATCCGTATATTTGGTAGCCTCCACCGGAGAGACCTTAGCTGCCATTTTTCCGGGCTTGGAACAGGACAAGAGCACCGTCAACAAGGCGAACAGCATAGAACCAAGGAAGATCACAGGCGATGTGCTGATGGTGGTGATGCCTGCATCCAACTGGGTGGAGCGCAAGACAACAGGAACCAAAACAGCGCCGATGCCGTAGCCCAGCAGCAGCCCCGCCGGAATGCCGATCAGACAAAGCAGAAGTGCCTGCTGGCGAATGATGCGTTTGAGCTGCCGGGGCGTTGTGCCAATGGTTTTCAGAAGTCCGTAAAACCGGATATCCCCTGCAACAGAGATCTGAAAAATGTTATAGATGATAAGATACCCCGTGAAAATCACCAGCAGCAAAAAAGCTGCTATGGCGACCATCAGCTCTGGATCGAGCTGTGACTCCAGCTGGGATGAGGTATATCCCCAATTGACGCCGATCCGGACGCTGTTGGGATCGGTATAGCTGTCCCATGTGTAACCAAGATCGGTATCCACCTGCTCCATCTGCCCTTGAATGTTTGTACTGGAAGCCATCATGACATTCAGGTCAGTGCGGAAGGGCTGTAGCCCTGTTTTCACTGCCTGCGCTTCGATGTCATCTGCGTAATCACGGCTGATGTTGATGTAATGAACAGGCATTAGTTCATCATAGTCCCAATAGCCCACCAGCGTAAAGGTATCTGTTACAGTAAAGGCGGTTTGATCCTTGTCCGTAATGGAATAGGAAACCGTGACCTCGGCGCCCAGCTCCGGCGTTACGCCAAGCAGCTGCAACGCTGCCGTATCCATGGCTACCTCTTTGCCGCTTTCGGGCATCCGTCCGGTAGTAGGGGTGGCATAGCTCCATTTAGTGCAGTTGGCATCCATGTAGCTGATCTCTGCCGGTATTTTGGCAAAGACCCCCTCCGCAGTGATACCGATTACCTTCCGTGCCCCCGCAGCCTTCACCTTTGGGTGGGCAGCGATGCGTTCCGCCTGCTCGGGGGAAACATCCTTAAAGGTGCCGTGTGCATAGCCGCCTACCTGCCGAAACTGGTAGGTTTCATAACTGGCGTTCAACGACAAGACAATGGTGAACATGGACGTAAATAGCAGCGTTGTCAGCGCAATGGCAAAAATGGCGATCAGATTGCGGCGGCGGTTCGCATAAAGAGATTTTAAGCTGAGCTTCCGAATACATTTTCTGTTTTTGACATTCATCGTAACCACCTCCCGTTAGTTCTGGGAGACGATCCGACCATCTTCGATACGGATAATGCGGTCTGCCATCTGTGCAATTTCTTCGTTGTGAGTGATCATTACGATTGTCTGGGCGAACTTTTGACTGGTGACTTTCAAAAGGCTCAATACATCCTGACTGGTTTTGGAATCCAGATTACCTGTCGGTTCATCTGCAAGAATGATAGCGGGTGCTGCCGCCAGCGCACGGGCGATTGCCACACGCTGCTGCTGACCGCCGGAGAGCTGATTGGGCAGGGCATCCAGACGCTCATCCAGCCCAAGGGTCTGCACGATCTGCTGTACGAAATCCTTGTTGACCTTGCCACCGTCCAGCTCAATGGGTAGAACGATATTTTCATACACATTCAGCACCGGAACAAGATTATATGCTTGGAACACAAAGCCGATTTTCCTGCGGCGGAAGATGGTCAGGGCTTCCTCCTTCAAGGAGAAAATATCCTGTCCGTCCACCATGACTGTGCCGCTTGTAGGGCGATCCAGCCCGCCCAGCATGTGCAGCAGCGTGGATTTGCCGGAGCCGGATGTGCCGACAATTGCAACAAATTCGCCCTTCTTTACACTTAAATCAACTCCATCCAACGCATGAACTGCGTTATTGCCGGAGCCATAAATCTTTTTCAGGTTTTTTGCCTGTAAAACTTCCATAAATGAGTACCTCCATGAAAAAATCTGTATGTATGAAAGGAAATGATCCTTTGATACATACAGATTATCGCATAGGAATCTTTCCACATTCTTTCCGGCAGAAAATGAAATCTAACAGTTTTGATAGAATTGTTGTTATTTCGGCAGAAATATGGAAAACGTACTTCCTTTTCCCGGAACGGAAGCAACCTTGATATAACCGCCCTCGCCGGATATGATCTGTCGGGCAAGGTATAAGCCGATGCCGACCCCTTCTTGTTTCTGTACACTATTTGAGCGGTAAAAGCGAGCAAATATTTTCGCTTGCTCACTTTCCGGGATGCCTGAACCGGTATCCGATATATCGATCCTTGCAAACATTTCATAGCTTACGGCAGAAAGAGTAATGGTGCCATGCTCTGTATATTTGATGGCGTTGTCTACGATATTAGCCAGCGCTTCCGCTGTCCATTTGAAGTCGAATACAGCAAAAGCATCTGTATCCTGCATTTGCAAAGACAATCCTTTTTCAGAAGCCTTGGCAGTATATTGTTCTACCACACTTTCAAGCAGCGGCTGCAGCGCTGCCGGCTGGGGGGAGAGTGAAATGATCCCGTTTTCCAGTCTGGAAAGCTTTACGAGAGAATCGATCAGAAATCGCAGCTTTTCCGATTGTTTGTACAGCGCCTCCACATTTGCCTTCGCCGATGCAGGCAGAGTTTCCTCCATCAAAAGCTCGCTGTATAACAGCAGATTTGCAATCGGCGTTTTCGTCTGGTGCGAGATGTCCGCAATCAAGGTTTTGATTTTGTCTTTTTCCTGCGCTACATTTCGAGAAGATGCTTCTGCGGCAGAAAGATAGTGTGCAAACTTTGTTTCCAAAGCAGACTGCCGGCTTTCATCAAAATTGGTTTCAGAAAAGGAGCCGGTCATGGCAGCGTCCAGCATTCTTTCGATTTCTTCCATCGTTTTTCTGGCCTTTCTCCGCTCCCATAACACAACAGCTGCCGCCGCCAGAAAACACAGCAGTATGATCACAATGCCGGTTTTATTCATCTTTTGTCACCCAGCTATAACCGATTCCATAGACGGTTTTAATGTACTTTTGTGCACCAAGCTTATCCCTCAGACGCTTGATCGTAACAGACAAAGCATTTTCATCCACATATTCTGCGCCATCTGTCCAGATCCGGTCGACAAGGTCTCCACGGGTCATGGTTCGACCACGATTTTCAACAAGCAGACGCAGTAATTTTTGTTCTGTTTTACTCAATTCCACTTTTGAATCTCCCACATAAAAGGTCATAGCCTCAAAGTCAAAGTGAAATAGATCAATATGGATCGGCGCATTTTTATGGTTTGACGCTTGCTTTCGCAGTTGGGTATTCACCCTTGCCCGCAAAACCGAAAGAGAAAAGGGCTTGGTAATATAATCATCAGCGCCCCTCTCCAGTCCGTCTACGATATCCAGATCGGTGTCATTGGCAGTCAGCAGAATAACAGGAACTCCGGGCAGGTTTTCCTTGACCTCCCGAAGCAGCTCAAGCCCACTGCCATCCGGCAGATTGATATCCAGCAGGATCAGGGATACACTCCCGCAAAGCAATTGTTCTCTTGCCGCTTTTAGATCATGGCAGGATATAATCTGACGGTCATCTGCTTTCAGCGCTTTGCATAAGCCTTGATTCAAACCGATATCATCTTCAACAATCAGTAATTGCTCCATATATCTCACTCCCTCGTTATTCAAATGCCACCATCGTTTCCTTGGGCAATTTTTCGTTCTCACAGTTCAGAAGATAGGCTACGGCCTTGTTCGCAAAGCGGTTGGTTTTTATCGTATCCCAATCGGCAAGGCGAATGATCTCTGCTGTGCCGTTCTCAAAATCAAATGAAATCTCGCCCCATTCGCCGTCGCAGTCTGCCTGATATTCGTAGATTGCGGCGGCGATTTTCTTTTTTCGCTTGGTCTTGGATTTCTGTTTTAGCCGGACTGCATGGATTGCGCCCTCGGCAACCAACAATTCCGTCAACTTGTCCACTGCTTTTCGGTAGGCTCGTTCTGCACCGCTGGCTGTACTGCCCTCAAACATAACCGCCAGTTCTTCAAAGGTGGGGCGGTCTTTCCATGAGCTGACACGCCCACAGGTCATGCAAATTGCTAACCGTTTTTCGAGCAAGGTCTGTTCCCGGTAATTCAGTTTCTCAAATGCCCGTTGCACCTTTTCTGCCTGTATGCCGTTCCAGAGGATGTCGGTATAGTTCCAAGTATCATCCAAGGCAACATCTTCGCCGGTTTCCTCGCCGTCTTCGTCTGTCACATAGAAAGGCTGCTGATTGCGGATGCCACGGACAACTTTCAGATATTCTTCCGCAAGGGCAAGATCACAGTTGTATTTCTTGGAAAACTCGCTGACCGCATCCTTGGTGTTATGGTACAGCCATGCCATTGACCGCACCATTTTATAATTGGTCAGAGAAGATACCGACCATTTTTCTTCGCCCATGCGAAAACGGAGCATAGCATCCCGGATGAACGGATAGATGTATGTAGCATACTCTGCGCCCTTGGCAAGGTCATAGTCCATCAGTTTTTGGAGCATTTGTTCCCGGCAGGAGAGCTTTATATCTATAAATCGGTCTGTGTCGTACAAATCGCCGCCATCCACACCGAGAAAGTCTTTGATGCGCTTGTTAAGCTGCGGCTCGTAGTAGTGTAGAAAGAACGAAAAATGTAGCAAATTCTTTTCCCGCAAAGCAGACAGGATATATTCGTTCAGATTGCCCACCACCGGCGGCTCCGGTTCCAGTTGGAAGATGCGCTCTGCCACATAGGGAATGATGCCGTCACCGTGTGGATTAACTTGGTGTTTCGGTATGTATCCGGTCATGTTCCACGAAAAATCATTTAGCATAGCGCACCTCCCTTCTGTATGTCAATCTGTTTTATGCAATGTATTCCATGATTATGGAGTTTAAGATATTATACAATGTTTCTACGCACATCAGCTTTACTACGCCGTTATGGTCACTTAACATCGTACCATCTTTGGAATAATAGAACCGTATAGTCTTCCAACTATCTATTGTGTACTTTATCGTGATGCTGCAATACCTATCAGTTCCACGAGCGGGTTCATAATTAATTGAAAAATAGATTCGGTCATAAGTTCCGCTATAGAGATAATGACTTGCATTGTTTTCAACATTTACGGATGTATAATCAATGCCATCCTTTGAATTTTTACGGTATTCATCGTAGAGTTTTTGAATCAGCTCAAAATCAGGGTATGTATTCAGTAATTCTTCTAACGCCTTTATATAATACTGACTAAAGGAATTAACAATTAGCCGATTCTTTTCTTTTATCTCCAAGAGTTCTAAATTCCGTTTCTCTTGATATACTCGTACTCGATACTGTGCTTCTTCCTCTGGCGTCATATAGCCCCCTGCAATGAAGTTCTCAATCTGCCTAATCAAACTTGAATATGTGCAACGCTCATAAGGAGCAATATTCAAACACGATGCAATAATTGAATTAGCAACAATCATATCAGCATTTCCGGGAAAACGCTTGGTCAAATCATATTCATCAACAAACCAGAAGTTTGAAGGCATAAAGTCCTCCGGTTCACCATTGATCATACACCAAAGAACTTTACCCAAAGAAAATATATCTCCTTTTTCAGTTACTTCCTCTACACGACCTGTTTCGTATTCTGGGGCAATATACATCCTGGGACCAACTGCCATAGTTTCCGGTGTCAGTCGTTCACTCCCATCGTTAAGAAAACACGTTCCAAAATCCGTAAGATACAGTGTGTATTCATCATCTTTTTTCAAAAACAAGATATTATCCGGCTTTATATCTCTGTGATACAAGGGCGGATTTCCAGTTGAAAGTGTATAAAGCGCTTTAATGACCGGCAAAAGCAATTCAAATACTAATTTGACATTTCCTTTGGTAACTTCGAGTATATCGTATACCGAACCGTCATATTTTTTCATTTCAACATAAGATTCAGCAATTTTATCCTCGTCAATATAAACATCCGTCACCTCAACAACATTAGGAATTGGATTCTTGCATAATTCCTGAAATACAGCAAGTTCTCGTTTGAAGCGTGTGACTTTTTCAGCGGTAGATGTATTTCTAAGATATTTTCTCGCAGTCCCGGTTTCAGCATCGAATACCACATCACCGTTACCGCCTTTAACATCAGCTTTTCGTGCCATGTATTATTCTCCTTGTCATTATTTGTTGTAAGCTTCTTTCTTCAAAGCCGCCTGTCCCATCTCTTTTTCATAATCGCCCTTGGCATAGGCTACATTGCTCAATGCCCGGAGCATCTTATCTTTTGCCAGCTTTTTCATAACCTCTGCAAGATCAGCGTCCAGAGTACCACGCTTCACATAGCGGTTTATGGTATTCAGTCGCTTCTCATAAATCTGTTTCAGCGGATGATCGTCCGCAAGCTCCCGTTGTTCTCTGCCTTTCAGGTTGCCGATCTGCCGACAGGTGCGGTGCAGCTTGTCCCCCGGTGCATAGCCGCCACAGTATTTGGTGTGCCTTGCGTTGGTGGTGAGGAACCATTTGCCGCAGATTTTGCATTTCTTCGGGGCATGGCCGACACATAAACCCTCAAAGAGATCAGAGCGGAACATTCCCACAAAGGATACATAGTGCATCCGCTTGACCAGCTTCGCAACTTTTTCGCCGGGACGGATGACGGATACATACTGAACGGAATTGTTCAGGGTAGACATCCAAGCATTGCACTCTGTGATAGAAAACTCCGGCGGGAAATAGCTGCCGAACATTTTTGCAAAGCCCTCTGCGGTGCGGTCTGCTTCGTTGCCGTCTGATTTTTCTGCAAAATCAAGCATGGCCGTTTGGTATTCCCCAAGGGAGTATGCCAGATGCCCAAACACAGCAGTATAACGTTGGAGTATGATTGCATCAGCATAGTTCGGAACTTCTTCGAACGGCAAGGAATTGGTTGCGGCTTTTATGGCAAACTCCACATATTTCAGCGCATTGTCCACAGTAAAGACTTTTTCAATCCGTTCTCTGTGCTTTGAGATATTCATATAGGAGAACGGCGGTGTTTGACTGAGAATATCGAGCATCGTCAGAGCAGCTTCCTTTGCAATAGGACAGAGTGCAGAAGCATCCTGTCCGGCGTTTAATATTCCAAGCAGCAGATTGATTTTCTCGCATTGCTCGTTTATTTTTGCAATGGTATTCACAGGAACATTCAGTGCATCACAGGCAAGCGTACCGACAGGAAATGTTTTGCTCTCATATATGACCGTATCCTGCCAGAAATCCAATGTCATCAATTCTTGATTCATGCTTGCCCTCCTGTCCTGTTTTTTCATTTTTCTAATTATATCATGTAAATGTGAAGAAATCTACGTCCTCAGATAAGTTGTCCTGTTTTTTGAAACAGGATTGTCCTGTCATTAGCCTGTTTTTTGAAAAATCCGTCATAACCATAATAGAAGGAGCGAAGCACCTGCCAATCACGGCGGGTGCTTCGTGCTTTCCAGAATATTATGAACGGAGGGTTTTCTATGACAATCTATGAAACCATCAAGGCGGCAATCAGCGTCAAGCAAGCCGCCGAACACTACGGGCTGAAAGTGAGCCACAACGGCATGGCTTGCTGCCCGTTCCACAACGACAGGCATCCGAGCTTGAAGCTGAATGAGGACTATTTTTTCTGCTTCGGCTGCGGAGCCAAAGGGGATGTGATCGACCTTGTGGCAAGGCTGTTCAATCTGAGCAGTTATGAAGCAGCGCAAAAGCTGGCTTTGGACTTCGGGCTTGACCCGAAACCGCCCACTGCCGCAGCTATGGTCAAGCCGAAGCGTCCCTATATCCGTCAGTTCCGGGAGGATGAAATGCTGTGCTTCCGGGTGCTGACGGATTATTTGCATCTGTTGGAAGATTGGAAAGTGCGCTATGCTCCCAAGACACCGGAAGATGCTCTGGATGACCGTTTTGTGGAAGCCTGCCAGATGCACTGCCATATCGAATATATGGCAGATGTGCTGACGGTGGGTGATCTGGAAGAACGGGTGGCATTGGTGGACAAGCTGATGCAGGACGGCAAAATTGCTTTTCTGCAAGAGTATACCGCACGAAAGAAAAAGGAGGTGGCGCACCATGGCGAAGAACCGGAAAACGCCTGATATGAACTTGCCCATGTGGTTTGATGGGCAGAACATCAACGAAGCTCTGTTTTGTGAAGAATTTCTGCAAGAGCGCAGGATCATCTTCGCAAACGGAGCTTTTTTCACGCCCGATGGTCGAGTGACGGACGATCTTCCTCTGCGTGGGGAGATTTACGACAAGCTGAAATTCTGTGCCGTAAACAATATCCCCCGGAAGATCACCAACATTCTGGAAGTGCTGAAACTGGAAGCGCAAGTGCCGGACTTTCCACCGGAGCAGGATCGGATTCATTTGTCCAACGGTACGCTGCTATTGAACGGCACATTTACCGAGGGCAGACCGGCTATCGTGCGGAGCCGTTTGCCGGTTGCTTACAATCCCGATGCTACTGCGCCGGTGATCTGGCTGAACTTTCTGGATGGGTTGCTTTACGCCGAGGACATTCCAACTTTGCAGGAGTTTATCGGCTATTGCCTGATTCCCTCCAACAAGGGGCAGCGCATGATGGTGATTAAAGGCA